>OGTJ01000006.1_pt1 | contig 273671 bp, 141 predicted proteins | sample 1574611 | NCBI WGS metagenome assembly OGTJ01 (sample SAMN03295858, study PRJEB24534) | human gut metagenome | isolation source: fecal sample 1 from infant 9 | host: Homo sapiens | place: USA: Pittsburgh, PA | collected 2014-07
ACAACAACAACAACAACAACAACAACAACAACAACAACAACAACAACAACAACAAAAGGAGACGTCTTCTGCGCTTGTTACTCCAATCCCAGTACCCGCAGTAAAACCAAATTTTGAATTTTTCCGCAATACCGGTTTGAAGCTGGATGATTTGTCAGACACTGATCCGACCCAAGGAGCCAGACGTGAACTGCAGTTGTTTAAATTCATTGATAAAACAACAGACAATCTGGTTGAAGGTGACCCTATTGGATCATCATTTATGTCATTACCATTGACCGGCAGTTTTGCGTCCTTGGATAGTATCAATGATGAAGTGTTGCATTTGAAGTATAAACCAGTAACCATTACCGATCCAAATGAGGAGCGTCCTATTACTTCGTTGAGGAAGAGATCAAGTTTTTCCGATTCAAACTTGCTCAAGAATGTTACGAATCCTACAGCTGATTTGAATAACAAATTCGAGTCATTCAACTTGGAAGACCTGATGAATGTTGGTAAACAAAGTAGGGGTGCGAAGCGATTGAGTGATGATGATGGAGTTGCACCCGGAGCTAAACCAGTGATTTCATTGACAAGACAATCAAGTAGTGAGTCGTATTCTTCGTATTCTTCTTCCTCCAGTGGCTGTTCCAACAATGATTCTGCCGCTGAAGAAGATGAAGAAGATGATGATGATGAAGAGGAGGATGAAGAGGACTCCAATGAGGACTCCGATGAGGATTCCGATGAGGAAAACCTAACACTCGCATTCCACTCTAAAGTGACACCAACAAGAAGACCTCCATTTTTATCAATTGGTCAACGTTCTAAATCGCATGATTCAAGGTTACCTTATATCGTTTCACGAGGTGAATCTGTAGGTGATACCACCGACGCTGTCATATTTAATAGTGACTCACACGATTTTGAAGATGTGCCTATGGATTTGATTGATTCCACCACCCCAGATAATGCATCTAGGTCCACTGTACAATCTATTCAGTTCAAGCAAGGGCCACCATCATCACAAGAGCACAGCAGCACCGGCTCATCATCAAAGCATCTCGATCCATCAACAATACCATCAATACCGTCACCACAACGGTCGTCTCAACTGCAGCTACTGCAATCGCCACGACGCCCACAACTGTCGGCTGCCAAGAGCAACGACGACAAGAAGGCCCAATTCTTGGCTCAAATAACTGCATCACAACAGAAACAACCACCATCAACACCTCAAGCCATACTTCGTGAAAACATTTTCCATCATCAATTCAATAATCATTACAACAAGGCACCAGTATATTCAAACTTTCCCAATTCGAACCATTTAGGCAACAACCCTCAACAAATTGTGGAATCATCCGCAAAAAAGTATAAGCAAAACCGCCCCAATTATTATCGCTCCAATTCTGTTGCCGTGGGGATTTTGCAACATACACTGGATGAAATGTTGGAGGATATGATTGAACAAAGAAAGGAGAAGGCGTGAAGGAGTGAGAATCGAACTTTTGCGTTTGTATAAAGTTGGTGTTGGTTTATAGAAAAAGTAAAAAAAAAAAGGTGAAGAAAGCCGTAGAGATACACCTTTACACGTTGGTTTGGTACTTAGCTCTGACTCGTCTGTACCTATTGAGGAATATGGGATAGCAACATGTGTGTCTAGTAGCTTTGCCAAAAAAAAAAGAAAGCTAGGAATGGTAGCGGTTATAGGATTATACTCTTGATCATTTCTCTCTCCTTCAATGAAGTAGTTGTCATCGTATGTGTGTATGCAAATCGAATTAGACCAAGTCGTCGTACTCCACATAGGTGCCGGAAACCATAAGCAGAAGAATAACAATGAATACGTAAAATTGATGAAGCAGGCTTTGAAAAAGAGCAACGTCATTGAAGTCAATGACATTTTAGAACACTCATCATTGACCAATACTGGATATGGGTCAAGTTTGAATGTATTGGGCGAAGTGGAGATAGACGCTAGCTATATCAAAAGCAATGGTGAGACGGGCGCTTTATCTGGCTTACAAGTTGATTCACCGACAAGAGAGATGTTTCGAATTTTCAACAAGATTGATGATTTGTATAATAGAGAAGCTAATCTATCACGACCATTGAGTTTGCATTGTGCAAGCTTGAGCAGATTTATGAATATTCCCGTCAATGAACACCTTGTATCCCCCAAATCTAAAAAGATTTATGATATGTATAAAGATACTGTATTTCGATTTCCCCATCAAGAAATTGAAGTAAATGACACAATTGGATCGCTTGTAATTGACACTAATTCAAACCAAACTGTACTTGCCACTACATCCGGAGGTCATTTTTTCAAACTTTCAGGAAGAATAGGTTGTGCCGGGATCATTGGGGCTGGAATCTATTATGAACAAGTGGGGGATTTGGAAATTAGTTGTATGTGTTCTGGGAACGGAGAGCAAATTGTTCAAAATTCGTTAGCTCAGTTGATTGTCAAAAACATCAGTCGTATGGATGATGAAGGAGAGTATGGGGTACAGTTGCAAAAGCTTATTTTTGCAAAAGCACGAAATATGTATTGTGGTTTCATTGTTGTATTAAAGAGAGCAAGTAGAGGAGGAGGAGGAGAAGGAGAAGGAGGAGGAATTCAACTACTTTACGGCCACACAACTGAGACTTTCTACTTTGGTACTAGAGTTAACAATGCAACACGAGTTGTGTTGAGTTGTGCTGAAAAGGACGGTAAATTCACCTTTGGTGAATATAAACTCAAATAGAAAAAAAACAACGACGCCGTTGAATTCATTGTATATATCCATGTTCTTTTAAAATACACACATTATTAAAACACCTCTTCTCCCCGTGTTTCGACATTCTCATTATTTACTTTCAAGTTCATTTTGGTAAACATCAACTCACTTAACGGGAAGTAGCCTTGACTTTTTGGAATGAACCTTTAGCACTTTGCTTAGAGACGACTGGGTTACCAGCAGCAGCGGCTTTAGCCTTTTCAGCTTTTCTGGCAGCCTTGGCAGCCTTCTTAGCTTCCTTGTCCTTGGCCAATTTAGAGTCTCTAGCAGCTTTTCTTTCAGATGGCTTTTGGCTTCTTCTTTCCTTAATCAATTCCAATGAAGCACCAACAATGGCTCTTTGGTGCTTGACAGTCTTTCTGGTTCTCTTTTTTGAGGTTTCTTCAGAAATACCCTTCTTGTGGTGTCTTCTGTACAAAACAGTCCATGAAATTCTTCTTGGGTTCTTTCTTTGGTGGAAAAGGGAGGCAGATTTTGATGATTGGAATCTGAAAACTTTGGAGTCACCTCTGACAAACAAAGTACCTCTACCTGGGTAAATTTTAGAACCTGAAAAGGAATCAACTTCGATCTTCATTTTTCTAAGAAATCGTTAGTATTTGATGTTGAAAAATGGAGCACAATTACCTAGGTCCAAAGGAAGTAGAAACACAACCGGGTGTGGGGTTGAGGGAAGATGAGGTTGTCTAGTGTATTCTCCGACCCTTATCTCGTGCAAACAGCAATCACCTTGTAAATCTATTCGACAACTTGGCACATCGTGTCATGGGTACGTTTCTCCTCCATGGGCGTGAGGCGCAACCGTAGAGACCTATGTTTCCTCTCTTTATTAATCCCAAATATTGTGTCTCCCGTACTGAAGCTCTCTTCACATACCTATTGCGTTGTTAATTGGTCAAAGGAAGGTAAACTTGATAACCGATTGTAAATTTCAAACCTTCTGTAGATTTTTTCGTTGTGTGTGTGTGTGTGTGTGTGTGTGTGCTACCAAAGAAAAAAAAATTATACATCCAATTAGGGCTACGACCACAACAACTTTTTTCAGCACGTGAGAGAAAACGCAAAAAAGAAATGAAAGTGATTCGCCTCTTCATGCGAGAGATAAATTTTCATCATCCTAATTCTATTCATTAGCTTGGCTCTTCTTTCACCACATCAAGACCGGAGTGTAACCCTTTGATAACTACAGATAATTAAAACACAGCGATGGTCAGTATACTTTAAAAAATAACTATATCAACATGATGACTTTGAAGCCGTGACGCTTCCGCCTTGTTTAGGGCATTGCATTTCAATGTATGTCAAAGGTTGTTTCAAAAGTCGACGTTCGATGTTTAAATGATTTACAAGAACTTACAGTACTAACAAGATACCCTTGCAGGCACCAAAATCAGCTAAGAACCAAGAAAACATCAACGCCAAATTGGCTTTGTCCATGAAATCAGGTAAATATACCTTGGGCTACAAATCAGTTGTCAAATCATTGAGAACCGGTAAAGCCAAGTTGGTCATCATTGCTGCTAACACCCCAGTTTTGAGAAAATCCGAATTGGAATACTACGCTATGTTGTCAAAGACCCCAGTTTACTACTTTCAAGGTGGTAACAATGAATTGGGTACCGTTTGTGGTAAATTGTTCAGAGTTGGTACTTTGTCAATTTTGGACGCCGGTGATTCAGATATTCTTACCTCAGTTTAAGATAATGATTTAGGATGATTATACGATTTACATAATTGTCAATGTATTATTATTATTATGTTGGGGATAGACATGTATACACTGTAGGGACGCATGCTTGGGGTATACATCAAACCCTCTTATCCAAGATAGCTTGCAATTGTCGAATTCTATTTTCTTCTTTCTCTATTTCAGCATCGACGTCAATCAACTCGCCACTGCTTGCAACATGATCAGTGGGAACTTTAAACTCTTTCCATAAGGTTTGCTTGGTTTGGGTCAATTCCGTCTCCATATTTGCAATCTCATCATTTACATTGACAAACTCTTGTCTCAATTGCTCTAGTTTGCCTCTGATTGTATCGTAATCTTCAATCAAACTTGGATATTTATCCACAACAACGGTGAAATCTTCAATTGCTTGGTGCAAGTCATCACTTTCCTGAAACTTAAGGTCGATTTTAGCAGGAAACGGATCAGGTCGGTATAATGTAGGTAGTCTAACTATTGGCTGTTCATAATCAACATTTTCCGACTCATTCATCATAATAAAAGAGGGATCATCGAAATCGTATTCATGGTACATTGACTTTCCATCAACTCTTTCTACCCTCGGGTCGTCTAGAGTGGATTGATTTCCAGTTGCATTGGTAATCTTGTATAATCGTCGCTCATCAGCTGTAGGATCACGTAATAAAGTTTGTATTGGTGGTGGATTGACTATGGAATTAGTAAACATGCCTGGCGTTTCAAACACATATGATTCCACTGATTGTGCGGCCCTATCTATCCGGTCTAACTCATTTGAAAGAGACATTGCTGAAGCGTGTGGGACACCGTGGGTGTGAGCTTTACTCTTGGAGGTGTATTGTTTTGTTTATATTTTATTTTGTGCAGCGCCGCACTAATGACCTACTTTGGGATCCCATCGAAGAAGGTTTTGAACTTTTCATACAACTCATTTCCCTCTTCACCACTAATACTAGTAGACACTAACATACACACATGACAGTTGATCTAGATCAATACCTCAAGCCAGGCAAGGATCACTACATAGCTTTGGGCCTTGAAGGATCAGCAAATAAGCTAGGTGTCGGAGTAATCAAGCATTCAAAGGGTCAATTGTCTCCTTCTAATCGAGCTGAAGTATTATCAAACATCAGAGACACTTATATAACGCCTCCTGGGGAAGGATTTCTTCCACGGGACACAGCAAGACATCATCGTAATTGGGTAGTTCGAGTAATAAAGAAAGCTTTAGCCACGGCAAAGATCAAGGGGTCAGATATTGATGTTATTTGTTTTACTCAAGGTCCAGGAATGGGAGCACCATTACAGAGTGTGGTGATAGCAGCAAGAACATTGGCGCAGTTATGGGATTTGCCGTTAGTAGGTGTCAATCACTGTGTTGGTCATATCGAGATGGGACGTGAAATCACTGGCGCAAACAATCCAGTGGTGTTGTATGTAAGTGGTGGGAATACTCAAGTCATTGCTTACTCCAAACAACGATATAGGATATTTGGTGAAACTTTGGATATTGCCATTGGTAACTGTCTTGACCGATTTGCGAGAACATTGAAAATCCCGAATGAGCCTGCGCCCGGATATAACATAGAACAAATGGCCAAAAAGGGGAAACATTTGGTTAACTTGCCTTATACTGTGAAAGGAATGGACTTGTCCATGTCTGGAATTTTGGCCTATATCGATGGCGTAGCCAAGGACCTATTCAGTCAAAAGCAAAGCAAGACCCTTGTTGATGAAGAAACTGGGGAACCAATCACTGCTGAAGATTTGTGTTTCTCTTTACAAGAGATCCTATTTAGCATGTTGGTGGAAATAACTGAACGCGCATTAGCCCATGTCGATAGCAATCAAGTACTAATCGTTGGTGGTGTTGGGTCCAACGAGCGATTGCAAGAGATGATGAAGTTGATGATTGAAGATCGTAAAAATGGACAGATTTTTGCTACTGATGAACGATTTTGTATTGACAATGGTATCATGATAGCGCATGCTGGATTGTTGCAGTATCGAACAGGGCAAACAAATGAGCTTATGGATACGGTGTGCACACAAAGATTTAGGACAGACGAAGTGTTTGTGAAATGGAGAGATGATTGATTAATAGATAAAGAATAGAGGCTTTCCAATGTAGACAACATCTACATCGATCCACGATTTGAGACAATGACCCGTTTCGATTCGTATAATTTGTGATCGTATATTGAATTAACAATTTTCGAAAAAACAAATAGGAAATTAAAATGACTCCTTTTTGTCAGATACGGATTGAACATACTGATTAAGAATAGCATTGACTACTGGGTTGTTCGTCCATTGATCCCCTCCTAGACCAAATTCCTTGTTGCATGATCGTAGCAAACTTGCCAACTTTCGAACTCTGGTACCATCCCATTTCTGTGCTCGTGAATAATCGTACCCGGTTGCCGCATCTAGCGCATCTGGGTCTTCATATTGTATTCTTGCATAAGCATAGTGATCATCAGATTCGAGCAATTCAACGTTCTTGATTTTACCAAATATGCTCATGATTTCCATGATTGTGCTCTCGTCAATATCCACATCGGGTCTTTGTTTGTACTTCAACCGGGCAGTAAACTGTGGACTTGTACTGAAATCGGGTATTTCCAATAGTGGTAGATCATAGATACTTGTAGTGACCCTTGGTGTCTCCTCTAATGTTCGTTCTTCAAGTGTTCTGCGTTGTTTAACTCCATCTTCACGAAGTTTCTCAATCTTAGCCAAAGTTGGCGGCAGTTGCCGTTCCTTCTCCTTTAGTTTCCTTTGCAAGTCCCCGACAGGAGCAGGCTTTTTTTTTCTTGGTTTCGATGAGTTTTTAGTATAAGCACAGATCAAATCATCATATTGCTTTCGTAATGGAGGATCGGAAAGGATCTCATATGCTGTCCTAATCAAATTGAAATCTAGTCCATTGGTCTTGGGCTTATCGGGATGACACCTCAAGGCTAAATAATGATAAGCTCGTCGTATTTCTTCAATAGTTGCATTGCGATGGACCTTGAGGACTCTGAACAAATCAATATTCCTCTCTACCATTAGCCGTACCGATTCAACCATTGTGGGTAATGTGTTGTGTTGTAGATGTTGCGTTGAAAGTATAAGTAGTAAAATACCACAGTTGGAGATTTTGATTCTCTCCTGCGACCTCAAGCTATCACAATCAACGCACTTGGACGCCGAAAACAGAAATTGCTACGACTATGATATAAGTCTAACGATATTCATTTCTTTCTTTTCAGTAAGTTTTGATATTATACAAACTACCCTAGTAATATAAACAAACGCATCAAAGGTAGTTGCGTTGTCTCTTTGTGCAACGAAGTTTGACATTGCCGTTCGTCTCTCCTATAGTCCCACATCGCCTTAAGCTTTTACAGTCCTCAAACCATGGTTGGATCTGAAGATAGCATCTCCTTCAGCATATCCTCTTCCCAATCCGAATCCGATCCCTAACCATACAGGGAATTGTCTTCTTTTAAAAAATAATATTGATGCTAATACTCCACCGCCAAAACCTAAACCTGTTTTGATTAAAGCATTGGATAATACTACATCCCACTTGTCATTAAGTAAGTTTTGTGACGAGGTTGGTATGATTTGGGAAGCTGGAGTGGATGAGGTTGGGGCAGAAGTTGATGATGCTGATGCAGTTGTGCTTGACATGATTTATATATGTGATTATTTTGTTCGTCTATTAAAAGAAAACGTTATTAGGTTCTCTCAATTGTATGTTTATGCTATAGTTCAGTTGCCGTGATGTTCGAATTGGTTCCTTTGCACGTATTATTTTGCTTTTGCTATGGTTTATCGTCAATGCTATTTTTTTTTTTCACCTTTTCGGGTTGAGTGAATTTTTTTTTTCTTTTTCTCGTGCGATTTGGTTGGTCAATCAATGCTAATTTGTCTAAGTAAAGAACGCAACAGAAGGTAGAGGAATGTTTGCTACATTCTTTAGCGAGCAGATGTAAAGGTTCTTGCAATTGTCCGCCTCTATTCAGTGATAAAAAACTTAAGTGAATAAATAATGTAATGGTACCAGTTTTCTCTCTTGCCACTATATTACTTTCAGCACAGAAAATATTTGGGTGCAAATTGGTACCAATACTAATCAAAGTGAAATAAAACTCGTAAAACCCGCCATAAGGGTGTCAGTAAGAGGATATTTACGTCTTTATTCATTGCTCTAATCACAAAGATATCTAATACTGTCTACATCTCTATTTACCCTTCAAAAATTACTATTCATCATCCTCCTGACATCACTTTTCCTATTACTTGGTAACAAATCATTCTCTGGTCCGTTCAAATCGCTATGTCCAAATTGAGCATGCAATTGGTTTGTATTAGGTAACGACCCAGCGGGTTTAAACTTACGCGATTTGGTAATTTCAGTAACTGGATTCAACATTACTACCGATGATCTAGAAACTTGGGTTGCTGAGGGGATAGATGTGTTCGAATTTGCTTTTGCATTGGTTTGATATATTGGGTGTTGTTGTTGTTGTTGTTGTTGTTGTGGTTGTTGCTGTTGAGGGAAGTAGTTCACCCCTTGTTTGCGGTTGTAGTTGGGCTGGCTGGTGAACGATGATTGAGATTGTATGCTGGGCGAATTTATGGGAGAAGTCCAAACATTATCGTTTTCAATAGGAACAAATGGTTGTTTGCCTTCTGGTGGTGACGTGACGGTTTGGTTCTTAGCACGAGGTCTGAAATCAGTAAATGTTTGTATTGTCGATTTACGAAGATCAGATGGGTTACGCAACTGTTGCAAGGGGGGCAAAGGACGAGGTGGGACTTGCTGCTGCTGTTGTTGTCGAAGCTGCTGTTGCTGTCTTTGGTAATAGTAGTACTGTTGTTGTTGGAATTGTTGATACAATTGTGGGTCAACAGGGGTTCCATACTGTTGTTGATACTGTTGATTAAAGTGGTTGTAATACATTTGTTGTTGTTGTTGTTGATATTGATATGCCTCTTCTGGATCCACATACACTGAAGATGTATTACTATACCTCTTCGCATAATCTGCATCAACTCTCAAATCCTCATTGATTTGTTCCCCTTGAATAGGTTCAACCTCGCTCGCTTCACCTTCACCTTGCTCAGGATGTCTCTTTACAGCTTCTCCATCTTTGTCAAAATAAACCTTGTATACAGATTTCATGCGTTTGATTTCCTCTTGTTGCATTGGCGTGAGCTTCTCTAATTCCTCATCATCATCACCATCTTCATCTTCAGCATCACTGTCATTTTTCAACAAATTGAATGCTGAAATTCTAGGTGACTTGTTGATTTTACCCGATTTCTTGTGAATTGGATTTGTATTGGATTCAGCTGACGAGGAGGACACGGCATCATCTTCATTTGAAGCATCTTTGTTTACACCCTTTTTCAAGTTTTGCATTGGGATTGTTTCCAAAGTACTATCCTTTGTTTCATGTGGATGGCGGTCATCGTTGAAAGGTGACATCTCAGTTGAATCATGGTGTTCAGTGTCGTCCCCTTCATCAACAACTATTTGCGGAATTGCGTTATTGACTGCCATTTCTGACTCATTCTCATAAGTTATACCAAAATTATTGTCCTGTGGAGATATGACTCCACTATCATCAGACGCAGATCCACCAGATTCATCCAAAATACTCGACACCTCATGTGATGCTTCATGGAGGACGGGATTGGATTCATTAGGGATATTTGTATACTGCTTACCATCAATTTTCTTCAGTGGACTGATTTGAGAACTTGGCTTTCTTGAATGGGTGTTCGAGCTCATCTTCAAAGCGGCATCAATATGCATTGAATTGGCTCTAGTTTGGATATTAGGCGTATGATATCCTTGCAGATCACCCAAGTTTCTAGCATAGTCATCCAAGGAAAGTTTCGACCCGGTTTGGTGCTGATAAGGTAAAACAAAACTATCTAGATAGGGATCTTGTGATTTTCTTGCCATATGCTGAGTGTACCGTCTATCGCCGCCAAAATTGCTTTGTCTATTTATTTGCTCCATAGGGTATCTGATTGAGTTTCTATTGTGGAATGGATCTTCATGTTTCATTTCAGGATAATCAGGCAAAGCAGTAGCTTCACCAGTTTCGTAAAAATCTGGGTCACGTTCCAAATCCTCCTTTTTATCTTTACGATAGTTTCTGTAAAGAAAATAACCCAAGACACAAAGAATGGCGACAACAGGTAAAACGATGGACAAGGCAATTGTGAGACTATCATTACTCACTGGTTTCTCACATTCCGAGGAGTTAGAATGCTTTTTGCAATAGTCGGAACTGGTTTCACTATCGTCATCTGATGTCTTGGATGCTCGTTCGTACAAGTAAATTGTTGGGGTAGTGATTGAATACATTATGGAGTGGAATGCACGGAGGTACAAATATATGCAAATGGAATAGCTCTAGCTTTTGAAACGAGTGACTGGAATTTGTTGAAACGGACCACCAATGAGGTTGATGCTAGATCCTTTTACTGTAGGTTTAAATAAAATGCAAATTGATAAAAATGGACAAGACTTTTTTTTTATTTGGAAGATCTCCTCGTAAATGTTATATTCACCTCAATTCGTGTAAACCTTGTTCTATTTTTAATGCTAAAGTTTGAACAGAACACACTCTCTTCCGTGAATTCACACTTGTTTAGCAGCAAATGGAAGAAAAAGAAACTCAACAGATCAAAAGAATGTTATGAAACAGACCAACCAAAATCAATTGTATTTTTTCTTTTAAGAGGTGGCTTTCTAAAAGTGGATAAATTGCATAAAAAATTTTCTATTTGAGTCTGATGTTGGCAGACGCCCAATTGATGTTTACCTAAGCAGCTCTTTTTTTGTTTACCTTTTTGTTCTTTTAATTTTTTTCATACTAGACGCGTATTGAAATTACACAAGAGATAACAAGAATGAAATGTTGATGCTCGATGATGTATAAAGGGGTATATATCAAAGGAAGAGAACATTGTTGCGGGAACGTTATGGAACTGCTGGCCGCTAAATCCAAGCCATGCAAATTCAACGGTTTTCCCTTGAAGGTGTAGGTATCTTTTCTGATCCTTTCGACGCTTGACACTAACATCTGAGTTCTTCGCTTTGTTTCGGTATCTGATCTATCACAATGGAATGTATTATTTACCTTTTTCGATCCGTCCAATCTAGCTTCTATTGTTGACAGTGCTTTATTCTGTTTATTTTTTTTTTTTTGGTTTTCTTTTCTGCTCTGGCGTCAAAACCCGCCTTAGGTCATCGGCACTATTTTATACCCGACGGACAGACAGCTTCTTCCCTAGCTCTACAGGTAACAACTGATATATTAAATATGCCATGTAAAGACAAACTCTATAAATAATTAAAAACCAAAGGACCAATAATATTATACAAAACGATATCCCGTCCTTTACCAACCTTGGATTTGTTCAAACAATTCAATTCTATACTGTGAATCATTCAAGTGATCAGCAACCGATTTCCTAACGTCATCAACCATTGACCCATGAGCGCATGAAGCAATAGCTAATGGTGTGACAGTTTCCTTGATCTCTTCCCCAACAAGGGCATAAAAATCAGGTCTATACTCTCTGAATTCAACGTGATTCAATTGCTTTCTAATTTTAACAATATAATCTTCCTTTTCATATGAATCAGACTTCTTTTCTTGTTCTTCTTCCTGCTCCAATTCATCATCGGTTAATTCAGTGGCAATCGGTTCAGTTAAGCCGACATGGGGTTGAGTGACATATACAATTGGAGTGATTGATGGCAAATCTTTGAGTTTTTGTAATTCTTGGTAAAACCATTCCAATGAACGATAATGACGAATGACCCAATAAAACTTGATTGATCTTGCTTCACCAAATCTTTTGGCAATAGAAGTGGCTTCGTAATAAAGACCAGGAATACCATTACCACCAGCAATGAAAACACTTGATTCAAATCTGTTGATAGCAACCGGGTTACCATATGGACCTTCTACTGAAACCTTGATTGAAGCAGTTTGACTTGGTTGTTTGGCCAAGTATTGATACAATCCATGCGTCATACCCCCTTTAACTTTCAAATAGAAAGTAATGGTCCTATTTTCAGCAACGGAGTCAACAATAGTGAATGGATGTGATTGCCAGAAACAGGTTGGTCTCATGAAGTGAATAAATGCATGACAACCAGGAAAAGGGATCCACCAAGCTGGTCTAGAAACGGTAACTTTAACGGTTTCATTTGCAATCAATTGCACTTGAGCTGTACGTAAACCAAACGAAGCTAATCTTGCAAGACGAACAACATGGTCAAATACCCAAACCGCAACTGTGGCAATCATAAAGTAATGGAAATGTTGTGGTCTGGCATGAATCCATAACCCAGCAATGGCAAATACTGCCATCAAGATATGAATTAAGACAAACAACTCATAATTGTGTCTTCTGAAATACATCAATGATTGAAAACACATAATACCCATGGCAACAATAGCAACAGTACCCCAACGAACATAAGGCTCTTCAAATCTTGTTTCGTATTTGCCCAACTTTTTACCGTTATAAGTCATACCAACAGCGTGAGCAATGGACATGAAAAACACAATTCTTGAGATCCACTTGTGAATGTAGACAAACCTAGCATATGGCCATCCACTAATCCATTGCATGAAGTTGTTTCTACCGGCAAACAAAACCAATGGAGGCATCAACCACATGACAATTTGTCCTGTTCTATCAGCAACTTTTCTTCCCAATTCATTTGACTTATCTGGCCAGATATAGTTTGGAACAACGTGGACATAGTTGGTACAACACATGATCAAAGCCATAGCAAACCATCCAAAGACAATAATCGATTCCAATCTAGTTGGGAACATAACAACCAAGTACTTGAGCACAACTTTATGATGGACATGTGTTTTGCTAAACAATGCGGGTAAAGTAAAGTATTTACGGAATGCGTTAACAATTCCACCCTTGAATGACTTGATGAATGATGGGAAAAGGAAATAACACAAGTTGATGGCACCAGCAATAAACAAAACACCAAACCAGTAACACATCAAGGCAATTCCAAACCATTGAGCATAGTTGTAATTGTACCATCTAGTAGCAACAGCATCATAAGCTTTATCAACTTTCTTCTGGGTCAACAAAACTGGCTTGTAATACAATGTCGATTTGTTGAACCCTTCCTCAGCAGTGGTATTAACGAAACCAAAATCAGTGGCATTTTGTAAAGCAGCAAAATATTGATCTTCCGTCAAATTCTTCTTTTTACAACTTTTTAAAAACAATTTACGTGAGTTCTTGTTCTTGTAGTTCATCATATATTCAATACACTCAGCCATGGTACCCAATGCTGGCTGATTACCAATATCACAATATCCATTCTTCACATCCTCACCAAAAAATGTAGCAGTTTTTCCAATGACACCAGTACATGCTTGAACAGGGAAATCATCCGCGTGATATATCTGGTAGCCGTCCTTACCAGCGTATACTGATGCAAGGCACAATGAAATTAGGGTGTAAATTGATTTATTAAGGGACACCATATTTATTGTGATGTTATCTTTTCTTCTCTCGCTTCAGCTGCAAAATAAAAAGTAGACTAAGAAGGAAGAAGTTGTTTTGACAATAAGTAGGATTAACAAAAAGAAGAAAATTGCAAGCGAGACATTGTTGGGTATATATATATATATATGTATGTATTATCAATTGCATCTACCCTTTCAAGTTTTGGGTACAGTTTGCGATGGGTAAGTTCAAAAACGGAACAAACCATATTTGCATTGTCTTCTCAAAAGTAAGCCGCTTGTCTTTGTGCTGCTTTAAAAACAATGCATTTGACATTTTCTGTTTGTGTAAGCTTTATTTTTAGACAAAAGAAAGCTTTACCTGCATACAACATAACAATACAGAGACACAGTTGTAAAAGAGATATTGTTTCTTCTTCACAATAATTGATTGGTGTATAGCGAGAACCATCTGTTTGTGGTAGAGATGCATTACAAAATTGAACAATATCACTGGCTGGCTTCTTCATTGACGTAAGAGTCGTTAAGTGTATGGGTTTGTATCACTTCTCCGGGTTGTTCTAGATTGAGTTTTCGAGTCGATCAAATAGATTAGATTTTTAACAAAACAAGTGTCGTCTACAAACGCTTAAAAAGGTACAAAACGACACTCTTTCTCAAGTAACCTTCTAATGCTTCACTATCTTTTTTCAACAATTCCCTCGTGGGTCAGTAACAACTCCGAATTAATGTGCTCGTGGTAAAATTGCAAGTTGTGCAGGTGGAAGAAGATAAGGAATAATTGGCAAAACCAACCACCTACGGTAATAGCAAAATCATTGGTTTTTCTTGGCTTGGAAAACGTTGGGATGGGATCCACAATTTTGTTGGAGCAACATTGACACAAAAATTATTCAATCGTATACACAATTCAATGTAACTTATTAGGTTATTTCTACAACACTCCCTATTGGGTACGACTTGATTGCTTAGGTTCGTTTCTCTTTCTCTCTAGGTGCAGTTCGACGTGGCTTTTGTAAAAGTTTTCGTGGTCTGCGCTGGATTGCCCATGAAAATTTTTTTCCCAAAACAAAGGCTTATTTTTATCTGATCAATCAATCAATACGTTTACAAAGAAGAACCAAAATTTTTATTAATTAAATGTCTATTGTTTGAATATCATAACCATTAATATGTACTCAATCACACAATAGAATAACCTATCCTATTGTGTCACCTGTGTTTTTAACTGAATTGAGTAAACATACGACTCCTTATTGGCTACAGCCACTTGTAAGTGTTGTATTTAAGCAAATACTTTTTCAAAATTGTGTCGCTATGTGTAACTAGCCAACGGGCATAAATTTTCATCCGTCAAACATAATACAATAAAGAAGTTTCGGTGAGATATTCAGCTTTCAAATATAATTTCAAGTATCGTAAGCAAATACTATTATGAACTTGTTCACTATTGCACATTATCTTTTCTACCCCGTGGTTGATGTAAATCCCCCTGAATGTGATTGAGAGCTGTCAAATTTAAACCTCTTGACCTGATAATGTTGAATATTTTCTTGGTATTTGTGAATGCAAATGTATCACACTTAAAAAGCTTAATCACACTATCCAATCAACATTAAGTACAACGAAACACTCTTGTACGGCATCAAATTGGAATTAAACAGAAAAAAAAGGTACACAAAGTATTCTGTTTTGTGTAATACCACTACATACTTTTGACTTTTAATCAATTCCATCAAAGAAAAGGAAAAGCTTGACGTCCAATTTAACACAAAAGTGATTGCACTAGACAAAACACATTTGGTTTCATTACTACCGATGTGCTTTGGGCTCACCGTTTGACCCTTGTCAAGGAGTATCGTAACCAGTTAGTTTGCACATTATTAATTGATTAGTAAAAATGGGTCTATTGTTTTTATTGTGATTGTACAGTGTACATGGCCCTATAAAAGAATTGGAAAACCATTTCTGCAAAGTACAAAAATAGAGGGATTACATTAGCATTAAGTTTTGACGTGTAGGGATTTGTAATCAAGATAATGCGTATTCCCTGTAAAGTAAGGGTTATTTTCAAGAAAGAGTTGGCGAAAGTCGCCACGGTTCCAGCAGCGTCGTAGGAATAGGCGCGAAATACGGAATACAGAAACTAACAAGTTTTATTGGTTACGCAGATTTCACCTAGAAGACAAAATTGCGCAGCTTGCTTCTGCGAGCAACTGCTGTGTAATGTTATCTGAGATGTCTACAAACTCAGAAAAAACAATTTGGGGCTCCAGGGTACACTTTTTGGATGGATATTTCTTCCAAAGTCTCTATTAAAAGCTTGGTGCTAAGGGTCACATTTTGTGACTGATGTACAACCAAAACCTCTTGATGTTTTTTTGATCGAATATGACAACATTTCTGGCACGTCACAAACATAAAAATTCTTTGTCGATTTTCGGACTCCTTCGCATTCTATGCTTATTCGAGGGTGCTGATAATATACTTTTCCATGTGCAAGTCGCTAGGTTCTTGCCTTCTTTCTCATGAAATTGTACTCGCTATTTGAGCTCATTCATTTCTTCGTTAGCAGGAAGCTTTTGCCCCTTACATAATTTCCTTTTCTTCATTCCTCTAACTTCATGCAATGTAGAAGAGGTTAGTTTCGATTGTACCAGCACCTAATGCTATAATCACAATTTGGCGTGCAGCACGTGCTTCCATTTGCACCAGCAACAAACGCTACCTAATTCCTTGATTCCTTGTAAGGCACGTTCTATACATCCAAACAGATTAGTTTGTTCATTGGGTTAACCTTTACCTTTAGGCTGCGACTCAAGTAAAGCTTACAAAGGTAATCGTATGATGGCTGACTTTGCTTTTTGTGCAATAGCGCACATAGTTACATGTTTTACTGTAGATCTGGTAAGTGCTTTGTATCGATTGTGAATATTGTAGAAATAATATTTTTCTCTCTTTGTTCGATCGTATTTACACGTTATCAAATTCTATTTACATGAATCGTACTCCTTTACAGGTTTCCCCTTCCTTCATCACTGCACCATCTCTGCTTTTAATTCCAATTTTCCAGATGGCACTGCAGATAATTCACCATCAGAATAGGCTGCTTTGAAAAATGAGTAATGCAAAACAATATCGTCTATACTTCTCATGTTTGGATCTTTGGCAAAGTCAGGATCAATGAAAAAGAAAACAGGCATGTCAACTTCTTCACCGGCACTCAATCTCTGCTCTTCAAAACAAAAACATTGAATTTTGTTGAAATAAGCAGCAGCATTTTCAGGTATAATGGAATATGTAGCCATTCCAATAATATCCTCCTTACTCATATTTTTCGCACGGTAAAAAGCCAATGCTGTCTCACCAGGAACAACATAAACTTCTCTTTGTAAAGGTGTGAATTTCCATGGTAAAACACCAGAAGACTGACAAGTAAACTGCACACGAATACGTTTGTTAGTGTCAACTGGAACTAATTTGTCAGGGGTGAATCGTGTACTATCAGTAATTGGGATACCTCCCCATCCTGTACGTTGACAAATAGCACGATAAACAGGAACAGCACAGAATGCCAATGCAAGGAAAACAATGCCTAGGGAGGTAGTGTAGTACGTTGCGGTTCTGTTCTTGTATCGTTGACGCTCTTCTCTTTCCTTTGTGAGTTTATCAAGACGAGCTTTTTCTGCTTCAAGTTTAGCTTCATTTTGCGCTTGACTCAGTTCATTGAGTTGTTTGCTGATAGTTGATTGTTGAAACTGGCGTGCCAAATAAGGTGCAAAAAGCGGTTGACGAGGTGCCACCCTCAACATTTGTATACTCCTCAAACTCGCAGTACGTAGTCTTATAATTCCAATCATTGTGATGGCATACGTCAAAAAGAAGTGACTTTCTATTGTCTTTTTTGGTGAGTATGTCAGAAAAAAAAAACAGGCTACTCTCAGATGAAACTAAACGAGGAGGGTTTGAAAAAGAAAAAAAAAAAAACCAGAAAGAGCGACCATTACAATCGATGATCTAGAACTACACACCAACAATGATATCACGATCACCTATACGATACTCACGTATAATTTCTCACTTTAGACCAATCTCCTCAAGAAATTATTCAACCATCATACCCGACACCTCAGTACAACCTTCAAAGCCAAAGCTATCGCAATTCAGTCATGCTATTTTCAATACCCTCACAATTTCCTTAACCACATATCTACTTTTGCATACCTTGTGGACCAATCTAGAGTTTAACGAAGTAGAGGCTGATCTAGTGGCAAAATCTAATGATTTGGAATCTCAAATACAAACTATAGTTACAGAGTTGAAACAACAAGAATTAAATAAGAAGCAAAGTTGGCTTGGAAAGTTGAAATTTTGGTAATCGTTTCAAATCACTCGCCGTTTTGATCATTTTGCCCATTTTGTTTGAACCTGCCTGCAAATTGTGCAAGTCTTGAACCCGTGATTGACCCAGTTGTTGATGCCAAACCAGGTGACAGTCTTGCTCCAGAGTCTGCTCTCGGTGATGGTGACGGCGAAGCAGGTCTCGAATTGGGATTGGACCTGAGATTCAACCCTGGTGTGCTGTCTTCATCATTGTATTTGTTTCCCATAAGGTTGGAAAAATTCCGACTGGATATTGAATGGGAAATTGAGTTTGTAGTGTTTGAGCGTTGAGGTGATCTATGGATGCTTGAATTGCGTGCCAATAAGGCATCTTCCCTACCTTGCATTTTGCTGATTAATTGGACACCCTTTTCAAACTTTATCGAACTAAAGTTTCTTGTCCTGTATGTATTATTGGTCAAGTACTCTTCATAGTTGTCCAACTTCAACAAATCAACACTCTGTCGTAATTCCGAAAATGTAGAATCTATGGAAACATTACCTTGCGATGCATCTGCCGCCTCTTCAGCGTCACCTAATCTTTGCATTGATTTTTCAAGATACTTGATATCCAAGTCAAAGTTGTCAATAAACACTGAATTATACTTGGGTGCATCGTGGAGGATACCTAAAAAGTACTGTGAAACAAAATCATACGCTCTAAACAAACCCAAAGTACGCAATTGAGGTGATAAGTTTTCGAAAATGGATGTAAATAAATTCTCCAAAAACATTGCGAAATCCTTGACAGAAAAATTGGCCTCCGAATTGCGCTCCAGAACTGGTGGTGTAAAATCTTCGTATTCTACCAAATCCAACAACTCTTGCAACTTTGTGTCCACCATTTGATAAAGCGTTTCTTCGGAAAATTTCTTCAACTTGGTGAATGTTTCCACTGCCTTTAACGTGAATGTGCCGTTGTTGTCGATGTTGTGGATCCCCATGCCCGTCTCTTGCCTTAATGTGACATTGAGAAGCTTACCAATTTCCATCAACCCTATTATGTAGTGCTCCAAATTGACAAAACTTTGAGCAGTGACCTCTTTGTTGGTGGAGTTTTTACGTATAAAATCTTCAATTTCCCACGCTATTCCAAATCCCTTCTTCTCGCCCAAAAACTGTTCAAAAATATCATTGACAATGACGTTAATTATTTCGTTGATTTCGTAGTTGTAATAGACTTCAATAAACTTTAACGTTTTAAGAATTAGTTTGTGCAAAATCTTACAAAAAGTTGCATAGTCTTCACTGAATGGAAACTTGACGGGGAACTTGTTTCTAACACGTTCAGGGGCAAACGGTGCATCCTTAAAGTAAAACAAGGTTTTCATAACGTCTCTATATCTCCTTTCATCCACTTGCAATGATGTGTACAACTCCTTTTGCATGGCCCCAATGTACTGCTTTCTAAAGTCTTGCACAATTAATGGAGCGAAGTAGTCCTTAAAGATAATCATCAACACCTCGTAAAGATCACCAATGTAATACTCGTTTGAATCCATGATTTGCATAAAGTCACCAATAACTTGTTTGAATCCGTGTAGCTCCCGAAGGTCATAGAAATCGTTTCTCTTGAGATTAAACAATAAAACTGGCTTCAATTTTGATACGTACGATATCCACAAATCATCTGCTTGATTGTTTGTTCTTAACTGAAATTTTGTAATCAAATTCAACTGCTTGTCCATGACAAAAAACGCTGCAATCTTTTTCAAGTACTCGTCTAGTTCATTGTTGCTAAAGATAATCTCTTTCTTGTTCGCGGAAGCTGAGGTAAGCGGATAAATGATGCGGCTGTATTTTTTCATCCACTCTTTGTAGTAAACATCCCTAAGAGTATCCAATTCATGAAGAGTCAGATACACCAAGATTGCATCATAAACATTATTTAACGGTATCTTTAACGACTCATCAAAAAATATATCGTAATTCAATGTGGGATCCCGCAAACTCAACTCAACAGGTGAGTTCAATTTATAAGGTCGGTACATTTCGTGTTTATTTTGTTGTTCTCTCCAAATATCTTGCAATTCAGCAAGATTTTCATACAAAGCTTCACCCACTGCGCGCAACTTCCTCTCCAAATTGATGGACAACCATTTAGTCAAGTTTTCAAACGAATCATCTTCAATCATTTTCGTTAAGTGTGGAGTCGACGCAACTATTTTCTTTGCAAAACTAAACTCATCTACTTTCTGTATATGAACGTTTGTCATTTCATCTATCAACTTTAACGCCAGAAAGTACTTTGTTTGCTTTATCAAGTCTAAAATCCTATTCATCAATTCCAACACCTGTATGCATTCTGTTAACACCACATGAGTCTCATTTATTCGATTGCACACTTCTTTGTACTTTATGTAATTCTTCTTTCTTGTCATTAACTCAAAGGCGGATTTGTTCAAGCCTTGGTGCACAGTGAGAAACTGGTTATTCAATTCGTCAGCACTTCGGTGGATGCTTGCTATCGTTTCCATGCATTGATTAATTTCATCCATAGACTCAATAGAGACTTGGTTCAACTCTTCGTCTTTCTGGTGAACAATATCATTCAACTTGGTTATTAGCTCATTCAACCCATTCAGTTTGACTGCGTTTTTAATAATCGGTGCAAGGCTATCTAGGTAGTCGTCAGAGTTCAACGAAGTTTGAAATATTTCTTCGTCTCGAAGCAACAAGTTCTCCAATTGGATACTGTCGACTGCCAGCTTTTTGTCCTTGGCCGCTACGGCTGTTTTTGCTTCGCTGTGGCCGTTGGATATTGGTACGCTGCTTCTTGATGGAGCCATTTCACTTATCGCGGTGGGAACCTTGTTGTAATTGCTGATCGTTGGATCGGGTGTTTAGGTGTGCTCTCTTTTTTTTTTTTCTTTTTTTATCCGACACTAACGATCTTTCCAGATCTTGACAAACACGCTGCTTTAATGACAAGGTGATCCAGAGTCAAAGGAGTTTGATACCAAGAACCAACTATAACACTTGACTAGACTACAGATTTGTAGCTCGACCTGAACGCTATAGTCTAAAACTGCATATTGCTGTGTACACAGTGTTTTTCTGAATTTCGGTATTTACACTGACCCTTCATCAAATGTTACCTAACCATGTACTTATAATAGGTCCCCCAAACAGCGGAAAGTTGCGAATTGCTGATCTTTTTTTGGAGAATGATGTAAAAACGACAAGGTCAGAGATCGACGAAGACTCACATAGTGGGATTATTCAAGTGACCTCATTATCAACAAAATATTACACAGTTTCGTTGAAGCTTATGATTGATGAATATCCGTCGAGTCGACACAAGCTGTCTGAGGATGAAGATTCCATAAAGGAGTTAATTGAATGGAAGAATGAATTCTTCACTCACGAAGCTGACGAGTTGAGGGAGGCAATAGATGGTATTATCTTTACCTTTAATATGAATACGGGAGAGTCGAATTTTCTCTCAAACTTGTTGACGCAAGTGGATGATATTCGAGCTAGACTAGAAGAAGATGGAAACTGGAATGGCTTTTTGGCTATTATCGGAACTGTCCCGACCGGGGAAGGAGTGGAGTTATTTAAAATGGATCAAATAGAAGATGAGGTATTAACTCGTGGACTTGAATTTATCAACTTTGAAAAAAGTGGTACCAATGAATATCGAGAGCTCGTGGGGAAAGATAGATTGAAGGAGTTGTTAGAAACTCACGATTGGTCCAACATGGAATTGATCAGAGATGATGAGAATAAATATCAAAATAGTAAAATCAGGAAGTTTCTGGAAATGCAAACCAGCTTGTTGAATGAGTCTGATCGCAATATAGATTTAGAGCAAATGTTTTCAAAGATAAATTTGGCAAGAGAAAATGCCAGCAACTTACCTCAAGCTGAAAGAGAAAAGTATGCAAAAGAAATGGTTGACGAATTTATGGAGTTCATATAGAAAAATAAATCAAAGTTTTGGTGTACTTAATGTATACTCGATGTTGTAGCCTGGTTCAAAGTAGCATTCCTGACAGTCTTCGTCAGCCACTCCATTTTCATGTATTAAAACAGCAAAATCCAAGTGTGGAATTGTCTCATCAATTACAACCATAGGAGCATGCCATATACCAGCTCCATACGTGATAGATTGATTTCCCTTGCATAAAAATGCTTTAATTTGAGAAGGGTCGGGTAACTTTTCTGAAGTTGACCCATCAGTTTTGGCAACAATAACCAAATACGATAATTTATTTTTGTCTTGTCCCATAGGTACAAATGTCTGTGTGCTAAATGGGTGTCTCTCCAATACCTTTGATAAGTACACAGCTTTTGAACCACCATGCTTTATCAAGTGCTTTGGAGCAGTGCATCTGAAAATGTTCCAATTGGCGGACTCCTTGCCACCGCTGGGCGAGTTTCGAAAATTGTTGACTATGGGGGCCACCTTATGTAACTTTATTGCTGTACCGTAATTTGCTTCTGATTTCTCAGCCTTCTGTAGTTGATGATCTGCACTAATGACACCACCATACGGTGCAAATGCTTCAGGCGTCAATGGAGAAGCAACGATATGGCTCTTTCCATCCACTTTAAAAGTCTTTAAAGCCATGCCTGAAGGAAGAGATGTGATGGTTGTTGGGGGTAATATTCTACATCCTTTGATTTCATTTTAATCAATTCACGGTAATATCCGAAGTTTGACGAAAAGCCCAACAATCACGTGGATGGTCTTTAATATCCGTGATCACAAAGAAAGAAAAAAAAAATTGTATAACGAGAGAGAGAGATCATTCCATAATTTGACATTTCATTTCCCTTTCGAATATTGCCTTCATTGACCGAACTCTTTAAGACACAATATTCTTAACCAAGTGCATAGCTACTACACACTTGTGTTGCATTAACCTCCGATACACACCATGTCAGGATTCCCTAATCTTCAGCCCAAGCAGTCGAAGCACCAATCCCACGAAGGTAATGATGACGGAGAGACTCTTATAGATGGGTCTTCAAGTAAACCTTCGCACTTGGTGTATGTACCTGGCGAAAGTCAGTTATCCCATGATGGAACAACGTTGTTTGATGGAGTAGAAGGAAGTAGTTCGCTGGGCTTTGGACAAGGTACGCCTTTTCTGAATCAACAGCATATCAATGCTTCTTTGCAACAGCTTAAATACAACGACAACAAACTATCATTGGATCGTTCTATCAACCAAACTATAGAACTAATTGAAGAAATCATCAAAGAGAATAAAGAGCGTCCAGTTTTCTATCCAACTGAAATTGAAGATGGGTCAAAGATTTTGTTGAACAGTGCAAAGGCACATTTAGGTTTAGTGAGACAAAACTCAAGCATTAAGCAATTATCAAAGCAAAAGATCAAAGAGGATGATATTAGTAAAGATTTACCAGAATTTAAAATTTTGAAAATCAATATTCGTGGTGGCCATGGTGACGACAATTTAGTATCCAACTTGGACAAAAAATCGATAGCAGCATTATTGGAAAAGAAATTACACGGCCAAACCAAGTACTTGCTCAATTTGAAAGAGAGGGTTGACGACACTTCATCAAAGGTGTTTGTCACTGGTGATTTAAATGCGGGAAAATCAACTTTTTGTAATGCCCTTTTAAGAAGAAAGCTTTTACCGGAGGATCAACAACCATGTACTTCTGTTTTTTGTGAAGTTATTGATGCTCAGAAGGAGAATGACGATGTCGAGGAAGTGCACGCAATTCCGATAGAAAAGGAGTACAAGAAAAGTGACGAATCTACGTATGAAGTGTACCCACTAGGGGAGTTGGAAAACTTGGTGTACGATTGTGACAAGTACAAGTTGTTGAAGGTTTATGTTCTCGACAATCGGTCGTTCCAAGAGAGTTTGCTTCGGAACGGTGTTATTGACGTCAAACTCATCGATGCGCCAGGATTGAACATGGACTCTTATCAAACAACACAAGTATTTTCACGCCAAGAGGAGATTGATTTAGTGGTTTTCGTTGTTAGTGCAGAGAACCACTTTACCTTATCTGCAAAGGAGTTCATTGCAGCAGCCGCTAATGAAAAGAGGTATGTTTTCATTGTTGTCAATAGGTTCGATAATATCAAAGACAAGGAAAAGTGCAAGAAAAGGATCTTGGATCAAATCAAGAATCTTTCACCTGACACATACAAGAACGCAAAGGAATTCATTCATTTTGTCAGCTCCTCAGAAATAACTGCGGATGGTGGTGATGGCGGTGACGGTGATGATGGTGGTGATGGTGGTGACGACGACGACAATGACAACAATAACAATCCTGACCATCCCGATTTTGATCTTCTTGAAGCATCGTTACGAAAATTTCTTTTGGAAAAACGATCCATTTCAAAGCTACTTCCGGCAAAGAGTTATCTTCTTAACTTGTTACATGATCTACAAACGTTGAGCAAGATTAATGAGAAAATGTACAATGATGAAAGAAATGAAAAGTTACTGGAGCTCAATAGCCTGGTTGCTCCTAAAGTTGATGAGATCATTTCCAAGTCCCATAAAATCGCCGATACTATCAGTTCAGTAATTGAAGCTGCATGCACTCAAGTGTACAATGATACCACCAAAGAAATGGTTTCAATTATTGATAACTTGGGTGACAGACCAGTCGTACAATACGAGGGATTGCAATATCTCTTTGAGTATGCAAAGGAATCACAATTGGCATTAATGGATGGCATTTACGATTCAGTGTTGAAGAGCGAGGAAATGGCAAAACAACTTACTGCCGCAAAAGTTGACGAAATTACAAAGTATGGTAAAAACACTTTGGGCGAGGAGTTTCTCAATGACAAGAAGTTTAATTCTCAGTTGATGTTTTCCAGAGTCAAAGACGACATTGGCAAAAATATTGAAGATACTATTGAAGTGTCTGATTTCTTTGATCCGTCTGTTGATTCATTTTTAGTGTTTGTTGGACTCCCAGAAAGTTATGTAAACGCAACAAAGCATCAAATTTCATACTTCAATCCAGTTTCTGTCATCACAGCAATTCCGTCAAATGCAGTTGCGTTGAAAGAACAACTACCCACTCAATTGACGTTGCACACTTTGTATTCATCGGGTAAACTTTTGACCACTGGTGCGTTGATCAATCGGTTGTATCACTTTAGCAATTATGTATCGCCCAGCACCATTAGAAGGGTTGCTGTTCCGGTACTTATTGGTATTTCCGGAATTGCAATTTATTATCTTATTAGCGATATTCCAAATGCTTTACCAAGAAAGCAAGCTAAAAAGATCAAAAAGAAAATTCAAGAGATGAATTATGTTCACAACAATTCATTGCGTATTTCCAGTGAATGTCGGCAAGTTTTGAATTATCCAGCAAGACAAGTCATGAACAATTTCCAAACCAGCATTGACAAGAACTTGTCTCAGAAGAAAAAGTTGGAGACGTATATTAAGGACGCTGAAATTAGTTCAGGGTTTTTCAAACAATTGTTGCTGAAAGTCAATGATCAGCAAAGAATTTTGAAAGAGATTGATTTGGAGAGTCTCAACTTTGTTGATTGAATAGTTATGTAGCTCTTGTATATATATAAAAATGAATGTCATTGCATGTAGGGAAATCACTACGACTTATACTGTCATCATATTCAAGAGTTTTGTCAAAATTGCACGACCTATAAATTGAATAAAGTTGAAACAGAGCGAAAGAAAAGTTCACCACATTCATAATCGGGTTTATCATACTGTGAACTGGTCTTGCAATCAATCGGTTTTCATTGTAAATTTCAACCATTTTGAGCTTTGTTCACTCCTATAAAGAGATCCCTTCACCGCAGCAAAGCATCACTCATCCATATTCATCATATTATATCCCCTCCAAGAGCAATTAGTTTGCCCTCGCACGTATAGTTCAGCCACACCATGTCGAATACAGAAGCTAGCAAGTTGTACGAAACCATAATAGAAGATGTGATATCCGATTCGCGTCAGGATTTCGAAAACATGGGTATTGACGAAGCTACACTACAAGAGTTACGCAAGATATGGTGCGAAAAGTTGTCTCAATCCAAAGTTGGGAAGTTTTCATGGGATGAGAATGACGATTATGGTGAGGATGAACCGGCTTTACTAATAGGTAACAGCAATGGTGATGATGCCGCTACATCGGTATCCGTCAAGGAAGAACCAATGTTAACTTCTTCCCAACTTGACACCAAAAATCAAGAAGGCGATGACGTTAATGCTCAAAATGGTGACATTGCCGGTAATGACCCTGCTTCTGACGTATTAAGCTATAATAACGATTTAGGGATACAACTACCACCGATATCGGTCAAGAATGAACAGAATGATAATGGCTTATCACTCCCGCCTTTACCCCAAACAGATGGTACTTTTGAAATGACACTACATGTGAATAATCCCAAACAAATCCTAAAACAACTACAAAAGAAGCCAAAGTCAAAAAAACCAAGTCTGAAACTCCGCCAGGTTGATGGAACCTTAGATGATGACGACGATGATGATGAAGATGAGGATGAGGATGGAGATATCTTTAATGACTCGGACGATATAAATTCGGATTTAGACGATGATTTGGAAAGCGACAAGTCCGACGACGAAGATGGTGATCAAGAAGGGCAAATTATGTTGTGTTTGTATGACAAAGTACAAAGAATCAAGAATAAATGGAAATCGAATTTGAAAGAAGGTATTGCTAACATTGATGGTAAAGATTACGTTTTTCATAAAGCCACCGGAGAATGCGAATGGTAGTAGTTTGAATGTGGTACATAAAACAACAATTTTCGTACATCGTATATAATTCGTAAACTAAAGAATCACCATTTTTGAATGGAATTACTTTTCGAGCAGCTTGGCTAAATGCGTTTATCAAAAGTTTGGGATGTGCAAATCTAATACCTCTCTGTTCGAATCCAGGATTGGTTTACCATTTTCAAATATGCACTCGAAATCAATCAATATGGTGCTCAATACCTCAAGACTGATGTTCAACGTTGGTACAAACACGATACACACGTTTCGCAAATTCATCCGATTGATCTGATTTTGGGAGATGATTTGCCTAAGGAACTTGAATATGATGTAAGACAAATCATAGTTAATCCGGTCTATATTGTTTGAATCGTTAAGAAAATCGCGAAAAATGAGTGCAATTTGTGATGGTTGTAATGATTGTGCGTTGTTGAGCATAATGTGATTTAAATGATTATAAGTGGATGCACCAAGTATGGGATTTGGCAACTCTCGCAAATACGTCTTGAACAAGCCTGAAACTGTGTTTATGTCAGGTTTCAATGGGGTTTGAAATAAATCCAAATCATACTGCGTGTTGAAAATCTCTTTTAATTGTCGGATGGTTGATGCTGATCCACTTAATCGGAATATTCCTTCTTCAAAAACCGCACCAGTCTTATTCAAATAGTCCAAACAGCGGTAGCATATACTGGGGATTTCGCGACCCATGTACTCATGACATGATAATTCAAACGCCTCCTCTATATCACGGCCAAAGATGGACTTGGTGACATCATTGCCAATATTCAAATCGTCAAGATACTGTTGCATAGAGTTATTTGAGTTTTGGTTAGGCATAGGAGGTTGCGAAGGTGAGTAATAACTATTAGATGTATAGTTGGTTTGTCTCGGTGGTCCGTACTGCGAATAAGACACTGATTGTAGATGATTCTCTGACTCGTATGGTTGCCGCAGTTGCAGTTGCTCTGACCCTTGTGCTTGTGCTTGCTGTTGATCTTCATTTGATGAGTCCTTGCTCCGGAATGAAAAATAATTACGAAGCTTCGATTTCTTAGCTTGGTCCTCACTAGAAGCAGATGCAACGGTGGTATTGCTTTGGTCAGCTCCGGAGAAACGATTACCATAAGCAGACTCGCTACTTTGACTGTAACTATCATACAGGAATTTCTTGTCAAGGTCGGTTGCAGTATCCTGACTCACATATGTGTTACGAGGCGACGATTCATTTGATTCCAGCGCTGGCTCGGTGAACTCAATCAAAGCTGTCACCCAGTCATCTCTTTCCTCGTCAGTCTCAGCACAGAAAAAGTGTTTACTTGTTGTTGCATGTATTTTGGACGCCTTTGCTGATTCCATGATCAAAAATGCATGTCGGTATCCCTTATCTTCTGCAACCGAATCTGTAGCTTGTCGTCCTATTTGTGCATTACGTAAGGGAATTGACTCCTGAAGTGGTCCACCGGGGAATGGATAAATCTCAAGATAATGATTTTCAATCTGACACCACCTTATTTTCCAGCTGTTACCTAAACCCTTGTACCTACGCACCAAAAAGCCTTCTTTTCTCGATCCACTCTTGAAGTCATCGAGTGGATTTACAAAATCCAAAGACAAAAAAGTGCAAATCTTGTATAGAACCAAACGTGGGATATGTGGCATCACAAATATGGAGTTAAAATATTTTTGCAAAATCGACCTTCGGTGTTCAATTTTGCTTGGTGTGGTGGATATGAAACTCGACTTGTCAGGTAAATTCGCGAGGCCAAAGTACTCCACAATAGGTCTTATTTCTTGATCGAATGCAATCAATTGAGCATGAGTCTTGCGAATCCGCCACATCTCCTTATTTGTTTCCCTATCATTTATTGTCATTGTAATTTTGGGCTCTTCTGTCTTCTTTGTTGAGTTTTGCTGAGTCAAAGACGTTACATGAATGGTGCTAACAACCTTGATAAATATCGTATGGAACTCTTCAGGTTTGATGAACAAAGCTGATTCGTCCATCTCCATTTTAGGCGTATGCAAAACGCTAAAGCTGGACCCGGGTGTTTGTGGACTTGAAAGATGTACATTGTGCGAGGAAGAAGTCGGTGTCTGATAAGTGGGTCTTGAATAATTTGGATTCTGCGACGCATCGTATGGAGCTGCTAGTTCTTGACTCAGTACAGTATTCGATGACGAAAGAAACAAATCTGGTCTTGACGGTAGATCATCATCTTCAATCCTCAATTTTGCGGATGAGAACGACTCCGTTTTGCTTTCATTGTCCAAATCAGGAGTTAAGGGACTATCTTTGCCTGCAAAAGTGGGCACGCCGTTATTGGGAGGTGTGTTGAACAAGGAAATATTACCATGAGAATCATTCTTATCGTTGAGTGACTGCTTCAAAGGAACAGATGGAGGCACTAATTCGGAATTATTTTTGGGGTTCGATATCACACGCTGTGATCCCGGAGGTTTGATTCTTGATGACTTATACGTGGACGCAACGCTGCTTGTACTCCTTCTTGCCTTGTTATTTTGCACGTATAGTTGAGATGACGCCGCATTGGTGACGCCAGTGCCTGACTTGACAGAATCACTTTGCTTCATTTGATGACTAACCATTGCGATGTCGTTATCGAGTTGTGCAATGTCAGTGCCATGTCCAGTTGAGCCAGGTACAGACGTGTTAACTGATGGATCACTTGATTGTATGCTTTTAGAATCGTCTTGGAAATTTGCCTCTGTATCCTGTACTTCTGTATCATGTACCTGCTTTACATCCTCCGCTGACACAGTTGAAGTTGCATCTGAAGCCAAGGATTTGCTGGTAGATGATAAGTCTTTTGATGATCCAAATGTGTCATGTGTAGGTGAGTTTGCACTATCCTCTAACTGCTTACCAATATCATTTTTGATGTGTCTTCTCCTAGATGACCTCATGGGAACTTCATATGGTGAACTTGATTGTGGTTCATCCGATGCGATATTGACATCAACCAATTTATCTTCACTTCTCAGTCCAATCTGCAAATTGTTCAAATTGTCTGCATGTTTGGATACTAGTGTGTCGTTGATGTTGGTTGTTGATGTTTGGCGAGACGTATCGATGCTATCTGGAACAGATGATACATCTGTCGGTTTTTGTATCCTAAAAAGCCCCGACCCCTTATTCTTGATAGCTGCGTCCTCTTTTTCTAAAGTTCCATTTGATTTGATTGTGTCAGCCACTTGTAGGGAGATATCGCGAGTTTTCAATTGCAGTTGTAATTCAGCAATCGTCTTTTCTTGTGACTCAATCACGCTTTTCAACTCCTTGTTTTCAAATATCAATCGTCCGATGAATTCCTCATCGGATATATTGGATCGATCAAAACGTGGATCTGACGGCGGAAATTCTGGATGCGTGATATGATTTCGTTTTGATGGGGCAGGCTGGCGTGTCTTGTTATTTTCCAAAGGTGGAATATAAGGGCTGTTTAGCGCCTGCATTGTTTATCAATGGATGCCGGTCCTATTTATTGTTTTATCTGTCTTGAGGAGCTGTATGGCGTTATCAACCTTTGAGGAGTAAAGTGTCTTGTACGTAGCGCTTTCACTTTTTGTATAGTGGTGTTGATGGTGTATTATATTTCTGAACAATAGAAAGTAATAGCCAATCTTGTGTACAGGAAGACTGAAAATAAAACTACGTGAGGTACAAACAAACGCAAAAGGATACATAACCATATATGGTTATATTACTTAAGATCAAATCAATACTAGTCACAAAAGACTCAACATGGACACCACCGATGAATTCAACTCATAAATTAAAATTGTGTGTCTCTTTGGAGTTAGTTTGTTACCACTTTGGGTAATGAATCTTTTCGTTGTTTCTTTTCCCAAATATTTAGCCCCTCATGCAGCATCGTATTTTCATGTGCCATGAGCATCCCATTCAGTTGGATCAAGGTGGTGTTTAAACTCAACATACATGATCAATCAACAGATCACTACCCATTCTACAAAGTGAGAATTGTATTCACTTTCTTGATTGCATACAAGCTATAAGGTTTCTGAGACAAGGTTTATTGGTAGCGCGCGCTTTTTACCCCAGCCAGCCGCGTGTGGTATTTTACACCCAAGCAATATATTAACTTACTCTACTTTTACTATATCAGCTTGTCTTGTAATAAGATCGAGTATGTCTAGTAGGTTTCTTAAAATCATCACGATCGTCAACTTTTTTCAGTTTTGGAGTGTCAATGACCCCCACCCCACCATCTAAAAGGTCCTTCACCATCCGATTTATGGGCTTCCCGTTGATGGTGTTTTTGTCTTTGGATTGGTCTCGATAAATGTGATTTGCCGGTAAAATTGCATTGGGCATCATGGAACGTCCTAATTTGATAACTTCATTCGCCCAGATGGTGATTTCACTTTTTGGGTTTTTATAAGGAGTCCAATTTTTCTTGCATCCTTTGACCAATTCCTTGACTACTTGCTCTGATCCCCATGTATGATTCCACAAAAGATCATCATCGTTGTTTAGTCCAATAAGATGGGAAAATATCCCGGTTGTTAACGCACCATCGCTGTAACCACCTTCAAGAAATGAAATCACTTTGCCCTCGGTTTGGATTTTCGCCAATTTTACTACATCTTTGGTGAATGTAGCATAAAATGAAGTTGGCACATTTATGCCGTGTCGCTGCATTTGTGAATCTTCATACTCAGATGCATCAAATCCAGCAGATATTATAATTAAAGGTTTGTATGGAGGCGGTGGTGTAGGTTTCTTTGGCTTTTGATTTGGATAAAGATGAGGTTTCTGTAAATACTTATTGTATTTGTTCAACTGGGTCATATACTCTTCGCATTCTTGATCATGTTGCTTCTTGGCGTTGTTTAAGAACTGATTTGCACGGTTCAAAATTGCCACATACTTGGTTTGATAATGTTTATAAAACTCATCCTCAGTATTCCAATTCTGTAAATGAACATTCCAAATATTCAAGTCATGATCCATTATACAAGTTGATGCATTTTTGATGTTTTCTTTTGTCGCAAACCCCAATTCAGTGGGGTACGACTTGATGTCGTGAAGTGAAAAATATCCCACCTTGGGGAATGTGGCGAACCTTTTGCCGTATTCGTTGCGTGGATTCAACAAAGGGTCATCGATTTCATCTTCGGCTTGTTGACCATAATCTCCAGTGAACCCTGCTCTCTCCCAACATATATCTTGAGAGCCATCTCCGTGATGCAAATCTATATCCAATATAGCGCAATGAGTTACACCATAAGTCTCAAACGCATACTCTATCCCAATTTGTACATTGTTCAATAAACAGAACCCACTAGGTAAACAAGCGTGACTATGATGTCCAGGTGGTCGGATCACCACAAATGCCAAGTCATGATTGCTTCTACCTGAAGAGCCAATACTTGCTTTAGGCGAGCTTGATGGGTTCTTGAACAAACTGTCTACAGCAGTCTCAATGGTGCCAATAACTCCTTCTATTGCATTAATAGTTTTTGGCGTAAGATAAATGTCACCAGTATTCCAATCCTCTGGAACCTCGATTTCATCATTATTCAACTTTTCATGACTTTCCAAACATAATTCAAATAACTTCTTGGGCCAATTTCTACCATGAATCTTTCGTACATGCGATGCAAAAATAGAGCTTCTTTTGGTGGAATTGATAAGTTTATAGTAAAAAGGGTACATTGTAATTGCCGAGGCGACACCAACGCAACTTGCAAGTAAACGTTGTGGCCGTTCGAAAATTGTTGACAAGTATGATTTGGTTACCCATTTTCTACCAAATGCATGTTCCGGACTATATGGGGATAAAATAACTAATGTCTTTTCCGAATTGTGTTGAAAGCGGGGCGACTCTTTATTTATGTGAGGGTTTGATGCAATGAAATCACTAAAAGTGTGATGATATTTAATTAATTTTTCATCAATGAGTACACTAGGTTTCAAGATTTCATGGAATTTAGGATCGAGTTTTTGTTGAACATAGTATTCTTCTAGTCCCGGTGAGCCAATCTTTTTGAATGCAGTCTTTGTTGGGAGTAAGCTATACCTTCTATTGGTTTTGAATTTAGGTATTTGCTCTTCAAGTTGTTCATTCTCTTCCAACTCTTCAATATCAACCATACTCGTTGTATCTCGAGTATAGTTTAATGTTGAGTTAGGCAAGACAGTATGGTCGATGGATATGTCATTATCTTCATATTCGGTGGTGCTAGGTTTGATGGTTAAAGTAGTTTCAAATGCCTCGATCAATGAATCCTCACTATCATTTCCATGATGTGTGGTGGTCTTATCTCGTCCTGACATGGAGAACTGAGATTGGTTTGTTGTTTCTCCTACTTTTAAGCCTCCGAGCGGTGGGAATGCGAGTGATTTAGCTTCAGCTTGCAAAAGAATGAAACACAGAGTTTGCTGTTTGATTCTAAAAGAATGATTCGATCTGAACTTCTGTTACACAAACTCAATGTGGAGGAACATCCGTGACGTATTCGAAAAAAAAAACAACAAAGGTTGAGCGTGTAGAAAGTAGGAGTCTATAAGACTTGGCTGAGTCGGGCACATTCTATTCATTAAGGATAAGTGCTCTCCAATCTTCCTGCTGGCCTATCTCGTTACTGTTGCTGTACACACACCATCGACGAATATGTCTATGAGAAATTTCAAAATTTTACGACACTAGGGATCAAAATACAATTCGCGTTTTATTGTGCAACCTATTTTTTGCAAGCAACTCCTTTTAAAAAAAAAAAATGAAATTATAAATATCCCCCCTACTTCTCTAAGATCTCCGAAAGATGCTTGGTTTAACTTCCTGTAACATCCTTGGTGCTTCACCCACATTGTGTCTTCTCTTTTTCAACACGTTTTCAATAAACGCCTCACCAGCCTTGTATGAAGATCTAACCAAAGGTCCACTGGCAACGTAAAGGAAACCCATATCTAATGCCACATCTCTCCAGTAGTCGAATTTCTCTGGTGTCACATATTCAACAACCTTCATGTGCCTCTTTGTAGGTCTCATATATTGACCAAATGTAACTACATCACAGCCAACTCCACGTAAATCCTTCAATGTAGCCATAATCTGTTCATCAGTTTCACCAAATCCCAACATCAATGATGTCTTTGTGATTAATGATGGTTTGGTCTCTTTTGCTGTTCTCAACACGGCCAATGATTGCTGATATGTTGCCCTTCTATCTCTGATATGTGGCGTTAAAGTTTCGACAGTCTCCATGTTGTGAGCATACACATCTAATCCTGACCCGGCCAATACTTTAACCATTTCTAAATCACCTCTGAAATCACCACCAAGAACTTCAACAAGAATCTGTGGGGCTTTCAACTTGATCTTCTCAACAGTCTCCTTCAAATGATGAGCACCACCATCAACCAAATCATCTCTATCCACAGTGGTCAATACAACATATCCCAATCCCCATCGACTGATAGCTTCTGCAGTATTTTCAGGCTCCATTGGATCGGGTTTTCCAGGTGCTCGACTAGTCTTGACCGAGCAGAACCTGCATCCTCTAGTACACGTATCTCCTAGTAACATAATTGTTGCTGTAGCTTCTGATTTCTTACCACCCCAGCATTCACCTATATTGGGACACTTGGCTTCTTCACAAACAGTTGACAATTTTAGTTCTCTAACGTCCTTCTTCACATTATGGAAGGATTTACCCTTGGGGATGGGCACCTTCAACCAACTTGGTAATTTTGCATCGGGATCTTTTCTTGCCAATTCCAATGGATCTTCAAGCATATCTTTTGCTTTGCCACTAACAAAATCATCAAATGACGGACCTGTGTTTAATTTGTCAGTAAAAAAAGTACGCTTTTTTCGTGGTTTTTTCACTGTTGTGGTTGTTTCTGTGGTGGTGATTGTGGTGGGAGTAATTGTGGTTGTGGTTGTCGAGGTTGTTGCAACCGATGGAGTAGCATCTGTGGCAAGTAATCTGACTGTCTGGGTTTTAAGTAGTGATTTCGATGCTTTGGGAATATTTCTTGATATCATATTTGGCGCGGGAAGTTAACGAAACTACTTTCAGGTCTGGTCGATTACAGTTGTGGCACTCTCGGAGTACTGTGAATCCTCCGGTCTGGTCGCATGATTTTGAAAACATTCTCTGAGAAATTTTTGGGCAGACGTTTAGATGCAGGAAAGGGGAGTCAAAATTCGGCAAGGAGCTCGAAGATGACTCTGTTTACACACATCACATTGTACCGATGCATATGTTATATCTATATTCAGTAACTACTACACTACACGAGCCTTCAAACATGATTAATAGCAAACTAAAAGAACGTTTGGATGAAATGCTTCAAGCTATCCTATAGTAAACGGTGGATTTCGTCATCCTTGAATTGTGACAAGTTGTCCAAATTAGACCACCACTTGAACAAGAATGTCTTGCAAATCAATTTAAACCAAGGAGTAAATACCAATTTATTATCTTCAAACATTTGATTCAACTCCTCAGCACTGACGTACTTGTAATCCTTGACTTCATTGTAATTAGCATTCAATGTTATATCATTCTTGGTCTTCAAGATCAATATGTAGTCAATTTCATGTTCACCCCATGGACTTCGTTCATCGCCACTTGGGGCCTTGTAATGAATTCTTGTTAAATAAGTGAAATTTTCAATAGGCACATCTTGTAAAGGAATTCCCAATTCGTGATCCAATTTCCTTTGTGCGGCCACTTTGGCACCTTCAACGGCAGTGGCCAAATGATTGACATCGTCGGAGGTGGAACTAATTCCTAATTCGCTAGGCACGCATAATGGATGTGAACAACAAGTGTTTGTCCACATGGCAGGGAAAGTGATTTTTTCATCCGCACGTTGTTGCAACAAAAGTTTACCATCTTCATTGAACAAAAACACAGAAAATGCACGGTGCAACAATCCTTGACAAATGTTGTCCATTATGTGGCATAACTTTTTGGTTCCAGCACCAAGTGGTTTATCATTATAATCCAAAACAATACATAATTCTTCCATAAGTCTAATTTGTTCTTCGTCGTGGCCATCAAACAAGTTTGAATCTTGACTAGCAGTGTTTGAAGAATCAGATCCTGCTGATCTTGGGATACCTGAAATCTTTTTCAATGGAGTGATGTCAGGCCATTTTTGTAAAATTTGCTCGGGTGAAAGACTGGCAACCAATTTGGCGTAATCTGAGGATGACATGGTATTAGCTTGGTAATGCATTAAAGTGTAAAGCAAGTAGTAGTAAGGGTAAATAAAGGAATATGTAACTAAATGAGTGAGTATCTATTGTTCCGCCAGACGAATGTCACGATACAAAAAATGGTATTTAGATGAGCTGGAAGTTTAATCTATCTGGGTTATGCTGAAAAACATTTCTGTTCAATAAAAGGAAACAAAGGAAAAGAAATTGTAAAAGTTAGGGATGGTAGCATCAAACATCTCCCTCGTTTAGCTACGTTCTATCTAAACGAGATGCGGCTTGAAGGTAAAAAGCAGGACCAAAGTAAATTTGGCCAAAAAGAACCCCTATCAGGCACTTGTTTCCATTGCTGCATCACTAGAAACTCAAAGTGTCTCCGTTTCAGTAAACTAGGATACGTTTACTACCTATTTTTCCAAATTTACCATCAACTAGAAACAATCAACTTTGGTGAACAATCTACTCCTCTCAATGTGCACACTTAACACAGATGGTGTAGCCACTCCAGCAAATTAGTCCACTGATTATCGTGCACTAAAGAATCATTACATTTGGGCAGTTGGTAATGGGTGTATTTTTAAGGCAAGTCCAATTGCAAATCAAGAGCCCAAAAACCCTGTGAGCCGCATCTTGATCTCGTGTTGATGTGTCAATAACTGAGTGTCTTATATGCAGTACTTGATATTGAGTTTTTATTTTTTTTTTTATTTTTTTTTTTTTCTCTTCCAAAATTTTTCAACAATCGGGCTTTATTTTCCACGTAAGAATATTTGAATCAATAGAAGCATCTCAAATAAACATTAGTGATATTTCTGGTTGACTCACTTCATCCCCGCAACTTTTGGCTTTTACGAAAAACAAACATGTCCGCTGACTCTTCTGCCACTACCGCCTCTTCTGCCACTTCAAAGGCAACTTCATCAAGTCAAAGAAAATTCATCAAGCGTCCTGATGACAAAGCTATGAAGGAAGAAGTTGAAGCTTTGAAAAAGGAGATCAAGAAGTTGGATTTAACTAATAATGAATTGAATGCCCAAATCCAGAAGTTGCAGATTGATCAAAAAGTTATGGATGAGAGAAACAAATTGCAAGCTGAATTGAAATCTTTGATCTCTAAACAATCATCAGCTAAGAATGAAAGAAACAACATCAACGATCAAATTAAGTCAATTGATGCTCAAATGAAGAAGAAGATTGCTGAAATTCAACAACAGACTTCCAAGAACAACTTTAAGAATGTAGCTGAGATTGACGCCAGAATTGACTCTTTGGATAAAGCTATTGACGCTGGGAACTTGAAATTGGCTGATGAGAGAAGATACGTTAAGGAAATGAGTGCATTACGTAAGTTACGTAAAGATTTTGGCTCAATTGAAAAGACTCAAGCTTCAATTGATCAAGATAAGGAGAAGATTGCCGAATTGAAGAAGAAATTATCCGGTACTCACAACAAGGAAGTTCAAGCTCAATTTGAAGCCATTCAGAAACAATTGGATGAAATTAATGAATCCAATAAATCAATCATTTCCAAGAGGAACAAGATTTATGATCAAAGATCAGAAATCAAGAAGCAAAAAGATGCCAAATATGATGAGATTAGAAAATTGAGAAGTGATTTCGATGCTAAATTTGAAAATTTCAAGAAACAAATGGAGGAAGAAAGACAAAAGAGAGACGAGGAATACAAGGCTCAACAAGCTGAAAGAAAACAAGCTAAATTGAAACAAAGAGCTGAACAAGAATTGGCTGATGCTTCGATTCCTGCATTCACTGAAGAAATCAATTCAATCCACAACTTGTTGTCTTATTTCGATCCATCTTATGTCAAACCAGCCACCAACAAGAATGCATCAACTACTGGATCTAATGGAGCTTCAATTCCATCAACAACCAAGAACCAAGCTAGAGTTATTGAATTCCCTGAAGATTTAGTTGTTGTTAAAAAGGAGCAGGATGATTTCTTCACCGGAACCAAGAAAAAGGGTAAAGGTGGTAAAAAGCAAGGCGGTAAAAAGAATTTCACAGTTGCTCCAGAAATTGTTGTTGCGTTGAGTGACTTGACTATTCCATTCCCATTGAAAGAAGATGACGTTCCTGAAACCATCAAAACTTTGAAAGAGACTTTGGAGGCCTTGCAACAGAAGCAAGAAGAGCAAACAAAGATTAACATTGAGAGAGCTAAAGCCAAGATTGCCAAATTCAAGGAAGAAGATTTTGAAGGTGATGAAGATGATGATGATGATGAGTAAAAAGGGTAGTGAAGAGTGAAAAAAGATAGACTCTGTAGATTAGAGAGCTTTCGAACAGAATGTAAAGTAGTCATTGTAAAATGGTGATATATAATAGCATACATATCTTTAATCAGTACAACGATTAAATGCTGCAAATCATTTCGATTTTTGGCAAAGTGGTAGCATGCGCGAGAAGATGAGCATTGAATAAAAAATCAATCCTTTCCATAAATGTTTCCATCAAAAGTAGAGCGGGTACTGAAATGGCGAAAAGGAAAGCCGAGAGTGCCACATCGGAAGCAAAGTCTACTAAGAAACCAACAAGACAACAAACTGCTCCATCAATTTCGATATGTGTCCCATCCAGTGTCATATCCTCCAAAAATGCATACAATTTACAACAAAAAACCATGATTGCGTATCAAATCGCCAAAGCCAGTTTGATTTATGATGTTGCCGAAATCATTGTGTTGACGGAACTGACAACTAAACAAGAGGGAAAGGGGGGACAGAGTGAAGAGGAAAAGAAAGATATTAGTTCGAGTATTGGGAAGAAAGTTGTATTTGATGACAATGGTGAAAATGATATTGGCTCATCAGCACCGGTTGAAAACCCAACTGATACTGAGCTTGACGAAAACACAGATGAGAGAGTTAATGATGATAAAGATGACGCCTTGTTATTGGCTAGTCTATTACAATTTTTCATCACTCCTCCCTATCTAATCAAAACAATGTTTCTGCCACGATTGAATCCCAAATTTGGTCAAGTTTTACCTAAATTCAAGTATGCTTTCAAGTTACCCAAAATCCCCAGTTTACCGTTTATGCAGAATAACAATGTCCATGAACATTTCAAAGAAGGAATCATCATACCTCGAGAAACTCCCAAGATCAAATCAAAAACCGATAAACAAAAACTAGTTCCTTCTCCACACAAGGTCACCGTTAGCAAATATGTAAATATTGGTGAATCTGAGGCAATGAAGTTGGATATTGCTAGAGAAGTCCCGGTGTATTCGAGAGTCACGATTGATGTACGAAACAAGACTATTGTCAGTGCCAAGCAAGCATATGGCATCAATGGGCATAAGCTGTCATTTGGATATCATGTACGAATGGTGAATGACAATCAGTTTAATAAAGTATTCACTAATTCCCCATTGAGTGATGGGTATAGTCAAACGATTTTTGTCAACTGTGATGATTACTTTGATAAATGGAGTAAATTAGTGGATGAAAGTGTACCGTTGTTTGAAAAGAAGGGTGACGCTAATGGGAACAATGATAACTTATTGATTATTTTGGGAAACTATGGCACGATTCAACGCAATTTCCAATCTGATGAAGCCAAGAGTTCAATTTTCGAAGGGTTGGATAACGTACTGAAATTGTTTGATTGTAGATTAGATATCCCGAAAGGGTGTAGAATTGAAGATGCAACTTTGATTGCGTTGACAAAGCTATTACAATGAGTTGGGGAGGGGGGGAGATCGTTTGATAGAATTCAATATACAACAATCTCTAACACGAGGTGAGTTGTAAAAACTAGGTGTTACTTAAGAGAATGTCTTTTTTACAGTTGATCGAAGACGTGGTTTGGGCAACTTTAGCCTTTCTAGTTCGTTTGAAATGTGTAATTAATTTGTATAACTGATTACAACTTTGTAGACGACAATGAAAAAGAATTGTATCTCCGACTCACTTTGAACTTTGTTTCGAGAGAAGTGATTCCCCTTGAAAAATAAGCACAATATGGCAGTGCCAATTTTGCATCTTGAGAACTGCAAAATCTCAAAATTTCCTATGAGCTGGTTTGTGTAATTCAAAGATTGTATTCTGGCTGAGACAGGTGTAACAGGTCAGTGTTGACCTGTGGTTGCGAAAAAAGAAAACGTAGCACAAAAAGTGGTCGTGGTGTAGGTTTTGTTGTGCTTACCTGAAGAACTGGATTCTATGAACCAAAAGTTACCAGACTAGTAATTAACCTAATTACAATACTCCAAACTACCTTCAAGAGCAAATGTATCTTACTAACTTACATTCTGAATCACTTTTGAAGATATACGTTATCAATGATTGTATCGCGAAAGTACCCACAAATGCAGGCATCGCCGTGATAAATAAAATGCTTCCATCTGGATATATCTATGACTTTAATTTGCATGCTAGGGGAAATTTAAGGGCTAATTTCCCACCACTTCGCTCCCATATATGTCAATCCAGGAATGAAACCTGCTAAACGCATGTACAAAAAGCATATAATCGTTAAACTTGTAAACCTCAGGAGTGCAGTTGAAGAGCACCGATTGATAGTTATAAAGAAGTGTCATAATGATGCCCGTTACAAACCCAGATCTTTGGAGAAGACCCCCAAGGAGTCCCCTCACTCACTCACTCGCTCACTTAGTATATATATGTATAGTAAGTGACAGTTATGAAGTAAATCTAGAACTATTGGGCTGTGTGTCTAAAAATAGAATTGCATCCACACATACATACTTAACTAGAAGTAGTGTCATTAGCAAAATGTACATCGGCTGTTGTTTTTTTTTTCTTTTTGTTGTTGTTTATTTTTTTTTCCATCCATTCTGTCCGACAATTGTCCTAAATAGGTAATTATCCTGTATATAAACCAAATACACAAGACATGGTAGTGTACAGTTGTACAATTCACAAACAAAATCTTAATACAATTTGGGAAGAGAAAGAGTGTGTGTGTGTGTGTGTGTGAAAGACAGAAAAAAAAAAATCTTGAGATTCCTATTGAAAGAAACCCGCAGTCAGTCAGTCAATCGAAAAGCAAATCAACAACAAAATCTTGCAACTCAATTATTCAATAGAAACCATACACATCCCTTCTTTCTTTTCGTACGAACAGAATTTTAACTGATACCCATTCCCCCCCCCCCACCTACCACCCCTTCTCACATTTACATCACACTCGTTACTTTAATATGCAATTCAAGTTATTATCAGCTTTAGTAGCAGGGCTTGCTACTGCCAACGCAATTGGAGACGTATGTTATATACACATATCATTGGTCCACAACAATAGTCCAAGCCCACAGCATGTAAACTCATGCCTTGGGTAACAGACGACCCTTTATCCAACCAAACAACAACATGTACTAACTCCCCCTTTTTTTTTAGCTTGCATTCAACTTGGGTGTCAAGGACAACAACGGAAACTGTAAAACTGTTGACGAATTCAAGTCCGACTTGGAAGTAATCAAGGGATCATCATCCATCATCAAAACCTATGCTGTATCCGACTGTAACACTTTACAAAACTTGGGTCCAGCAGCTGAAGCTGAAGGTTTCCAAATCATGTTGGGTATCTGGCCAAATGATGATGCACATTTCGAAGAAGAAAAACAAGCATTGCAACAATACTTGACTCAAATTTCAACCTCCACCATCAAAATTTTCCTTGTTGGTTCAGAAGCTCTTTATAGGGAAGACTTGACTGCTGATCAATTGTCTGAAAAAATCAATGAAATCAAGGATCTTGTCAAGAACATCAAAGACAAGGATGGAAACTCATACTCGGGTATCCCAGTTGGTACTGTTGACTCTTGGAATGTCTTGGTTGATGGTGGATCTAAACCAGCAATTGAAACTGCTGATGTTGTTTACGCCAATGCTTTTTCATACTGGCAAGGACAAACCAACCAAAATGCTTCATACTCCTTCTTTGATGACATCATGCAAGCCTTACAAACCATCCAAACCGTTAAAGGATCAACTGATATTGAATTCTGGGTTGGTGAAACTGGATGGCCAACTGATGGATCAAACTTTGAAAGCTCTCAACCAGGTGTTGAAAATGCCAAAAACTTTTGGCAAAATGCCATTTGTGCCATGAGGGGCTGGGGTGTCAATGTTGCTGTATTTGAAGCTATTGATGAAGCTTGGAAACCAGACACTTCTGGTATTTCAGATGTTGAAAAGCATTGGGGTGTTTGGGATGCCAACTACAAATTGAAATACAACATCAACTGTGATTTCGATTAAACTGGGGCATGAAAAAAAAAGTCGGCCACTGGTTTTACTTTACTGGTGAGTTTTCATTCGTCGTTGCTAAGTTATATATAGCTATATAGGTATTTAGAGATTGTTTTTTTTATCAAAAATAAAAAAAGAAAAGTGAAAGTCTAATGAAAAAGGTTGCAAAAGGTTTTGTTATTCTTTCCTAAGATGTGGAATCGATTGTAGTTGCTTGTAAAGGCCAAGATTTTGTAAACCAAGATTCATCTTCCATGGTTACTGTGTTGATTCTTCCACCATGATTCAACCTATCCTCTTGCTTGTTACAATCTTGACTACAGTGCAGACAAAATCTTCCTTATTTCACCCACCTAATATCCAAGGCACATGGCAAACTCAAAGTCAATCAGTCATCACGGGCTCCCAATTCTTTAAACCGGAAATTGAATACCTAATTGAGCCTAATCAACCAGGAATTGCATACGCATTTGACTTGACTACAATGACTTATGAAACTGCTCAATACCTCGTTTTTGCAAATGCTCAAAATCATTCTTGTGCTTCTGCTCAATTATTTTGGCATCATGGGAGATTAAAGATCAAACAACATAAAGTGCAGGTCTCAAATAAGAAGAAGCAGAAGCAGAAGCAACGTAAAAGTAGAGACGAGGACAAGAGTCGCGGTGATGATGGAGAGGAAGAGGCTCAATTTACAATTTTCCTTGAATCTATACCCGATGACTCCCGCCAATTGGTTAGTGATCCATGTTTGGATGAAGGAACACTGACGTATCAACGATACAAGGGCAATGTAAAGGAAGTATGGAGTGGTGTTTACAAGTATGATGCGTATGTCGGAAAGTGGTGTTTGATCTTGTATGATGAGTTTGGTGACACTGGACGCAAAATTTGGATGTGGTTGAAATCGAGAGATGTTGAAATGTTGCCTAGAGGAAGAGTTACCAGGAAAAAGAAGGTTTATGTTGATGCATAAATAAGAAGTGCTGTTGTGGTTGTAGATTTGGTATCTTTTTGGGTGCAAAAATTGAGGGAGCTCCAACAAGCAGGAAATTGAATTGACAGAGTTCGTATAGGCACATACGTATCTCATTAAAGCGCATCAAGGGTACAAGAGCCCAAAATCTGTTTCGACTAGTTTTGCAATCGTAATCCAAATAATCCTAAATGTCTCTCTTAATACACATGACCAAGGCGCAAAGCTAACCCGGGCACGTGGTTCGGAAATACCTCGAATACGTTATATTCCTCTTTGCAAGGATTTAGTGGCAAGTCCTCCTCTTGAGATACGGTTATCGGGGGAGGCGGTATCCAAACAACTTTGATATCTAAATATTGTGTCGTTAATTTATCAATTTTAGATAAGATGACAAGGGGTAAACAGCTTTGTGTTAATTTTTTAAGCAGGTAAAATCTGGGTTTTTCTTGAACAAATTGGGTAAAAATTGGAGAGACCCCATAGGATACTATTGAAAAAGCTTATTGCTCAAATGAGAGATAAGTTCACGTTATGTTGCTATCACTGGAAGATAGCACCATTTGGAGCATACTCTCCACATCTTCGAAAATGACACTGTTCGTATATGTATATATATATCACTTAATTCATCGGATTCAATACACAATTTGAACATCTACCTTATGCACCCAAAAAAGACCCCAACTGAGCCTCAAAATGACCAGTTCATTGAAAAAGAAAGAGTCATATCACCAACAAGCTCAACGAGCTAGTGTCGACCATGGTGAAATCATTAATCACATTCTCTCCAATCGAATAGTTCAACAACCTACAAATGTTAGAAACTTGGATTCACTAGCCATGGCTACTGGCGCAGCAACAAATGAAAAAGAGGCTGCCAAATTGTTGCAAGAAGCTCAAGCTAATTTGGAATTTTCAACTGATACTGGATACGCCCCGGAATTGAGAAGAAATTTCAGTTTAATTTCATTGTTGGGAATTGGATTTGGTATAACCAATTCATGGTTTGGTATCAGTGGTATGTAAAAGGAAAGACAAAACTACACCATTCTCTTGTGGCTTTGCGAATCCATGTTGTTGTTACTAACCTTGGCTTATTAATAGGTTCATTGATTGTATGTTGAAAAACAAATCTACACTTTATATGAGGATTTTTGTTACTAACCGTGGTGTTCTCTAGGCGGGCATCAGTTCAGGTGGGCCAATGATGATCATATACGGCATCATCATAGTTGCCGTAGCAGCCATGTGTATAGCAGTGACCTTGAGCGAAATGTCCTCGGCTTACCCTAATGCTTCAGGTCAAATATATTGGACAATGAAGTTGGCTCCACGCAAGTATTCTCGTTTGATGGCATACACCACTGGGATCTTATCGTGGTTAGGATCAGTTTTCACTTCAGCTAGTGTCACCATGACTATTGCCACTGCGATTCCGGGGATGTATGTCTTGTTTCATCCAGAAACAACAATAAAACTGTGGCACGTTTTCATTGTGTATGAGGCTGTGAATGTGCTCTTGTTATTCTTTAACATTTACGAGCGCCCATTACCTGCATTGAGTACGGGAACGTTGTATACTTCATTGGCATCATTTGCAATTATAATCATCACCGTGTTGTCGATGCACAAGGGAGATTTTGCTAGTGCTGAGTTTGTTTTTGTTGAATTCAACAATGGTACTGGATGGAGTTCAGCCGGTATAGCATTCATAGTGGGGCTCATTAACCCCAATTGGAGTTTTTCATGTCTCGATGCCGCGACTCACATTGCTGAGGAGTCGTTGAACCCAGCAGTGCAAGTTCCACAAGCTATAATCGGCACCGTTATCGTTGGATTCATCACGGCTTTTACTTATTGTATAGCCATCTTTTTTTGCATTAGGAATTTGGACGATATCTTGGCATCAAACACTGGTGTTCCCATCATGGATATCTTTTATCAAGCTACCGAATCCAAAGCTGCTGCGTTGGGATTGGAAATTTTAATTTTACTTACTGCATTTGGCTGCAACATTGGTTGTCACACATGGTCAGCGAGAATCTGTTGGAGTTTTGCTAGAGATAATGGATTACCGTTGTCGAAATATTGGGCCAAAGTCAATACGAAGACTGGTACCGTTGTTAATGCCCATATCATGTCGTGTTTTTGGGTGGGTGTTATTGGATGTATCTATTTAGGTTCATCAACTGCATTCAATTCAATCCTTGTTTCATGCGTTACGTTTCTTTTGTTATCATACATGATCCCGACATTGTGTCTAATTTTCCAAAGAAATGAAATTAAACACGGTCCATTTTGGTTAAACAAGTATGGTATTGGGTTAATCAGTAATTTGGTTCTTGTGGGCTGGGCCATCTTTGCCACTGTTTTTTACAACTTCCCATCAGTTATGCCTGTTACTAGTGGTAATATGAATTATTCATCAGCAGTGTTTGGTGTTGTGTTTGTTATTTGTTTCTTTGATTGGATGATTAGAGGTAGGAAAGAGTATATTGATATTGAGGAAAGAGAACAACACAAGGAGGATTTGGCTCATCAATTATCAAATCAAGTTTCAAATATCGAGGTGATGATGTCGCATCAGTATGAAAAGTCATGAGGCTTCTTCTTTCCTATACTGGTTCATTTTATTTATTCAATGATGTATAGCTTATTAAAGGTTATGTTTCCGTGTTTTGACGCATTGCCATGAATTCTAAATTCATCTATAGAGCCTGTCCTCTCCATTTACGATTCACTTCGTTCCGCTTTTTCACCCAATAATTCATTATACTTTTGACGCAAAATTTCCAAATTCTTCAGCAAAAAATCGCCATCTCGATTCAATTTCTTAATCGTCAAATCTCGATTCTTCAATTCTTGTTCATAATACATTTTGAATTCATTCATCTTTGTTGTGTGTTTTTGTGCATATTCATGGTGCAAGTACTTGACTAATTTATCCTCTTGTAGTTTGAGATCGCGTTGTTGATCAATTTTCAATGATTCTAGATCTTGATGTAATTGAGTTACTTGTGATTCCTTGTTGGTGAGATCTTGTTTGAGGGCGGTTATGGCATTAAGTAACTTGTCAATCTCAGTCTTGTAAGTGAATATATCGGATGCTTGCTTTGTAATTGTTTGCGAGTGGGAATCGCATTGTGATTTCAAATCTGTTATGGTGGATTTGAGTTGTTGAATTTCATTTTGTGAGCTGCTGTGTTTGGTGGTGAGGTTATAAATTTCACTTTCTTTATCGGAAATCTCAGTTTCATATTTATTCTTAAGATCAATTAGTTCTGATTCAATTCGGTTTTTGTCAGCTTCGACATTTTGAAGAAGGGCCAATTTCGATTCAAGATGGTGTGTTTCTGACTTTAGATTGTCAAAATCAGTTGTTTGAGATTCCAATTGTAACTCGAGAGATTCAATTTGTTCCGTCTTGACCTCAATCTTTCGTGATAAATCAGTAACCAGCTCCTTATTCCGAGCTTCGCTGTTTAGAAGATGACGCACCTCTGTAGAGAGCTCTAAAGTCTCCTTTTCGTGTTTTGCTTTTAATTGGCCAATTTCATTCTCATAGTTTTCTCTAGTTGTTGAAATCAAATGGTCCAATTCCTTCATCAACTCCTGGTTTTCATCATTTGTAGCAAGTAAGTTTGATTTCTCCTTTTGTAAGTCCTCGTTTCTGGACTTTAATAATTCAATTTGAGATTTGAGTTCACTATTAGCTACTTTCATTTCATTATCGGACAGCTCTAATAGCTTGATATTCTCCTCCAAATGGTCAATTCTTGTTTCGTATTCACGCTCCATGTTAGCCAATTTATCCAAGAGTTCTTGTTTCTCATTAACAAGTCGTGACTTGACAGTTTCAAAATCATCTACTTTCAAAGTGAATTCAATATGCTCTTTTTGCATCTGACTGTGTTCATCTTGAAGCTTGGAGAGTTTGTTTTCCAAAACATCGTTCTTTTCTGTCAATACGCGATTGGATTCTTCCATCTCATTGACGGTGATTTTGTAATCAATCAATTTACGTTTGAAATTCAAATTTGATGATTCCAAAATCTTGTTGCGCTTGTTCAAAGACGCCACATTATGCTCTAGCTGTCTCAATTGTAAGTCATTAAGTTCTTGTGTATGATTTAATTTGTGTTCAATCTCTTGTTGTTTGGCCAACTCCTCGTGCAATTGGTTTATTCGCAAATCTCGCTCTTTAATCTCTTCATTCAACTGGATCACTTTTCTTTCATTGTCAGATTGCAACTTCTCGATGTATGCGAGAGAAAAAGAAGATCTTGAATTTGGCGAATCAAGAAAATTCATTGTGGGCTCGTCCTCCAACTCATTTCCATCTTGAAACTCATCTTGAAACTCATTGACAGCTTCAATGTCGTGTCTCAATGGACTCAAAATTGTGTCTTCTTGGTCATTACCAACTGTGCTTGGTTTGATGTGATGAGGGTGGGGCCTTTGTGGTTGTGGTTCAGTCATTCTATCTGGAGTTTTTGTTGAAAATCTGTCCAGTTTCAGTTCACTCATTAATTTAGTCAATTGGTTGTGGGTTAAAGTTTGACTCGGTTCGCGTGAAAAGTTGTCTCCCAATACCTCAAGATCACTGTCGCTGGAGTTGTCATTGCCATGATCTGCCTCCGCTGCTGCTGCTGCTGCTGCTGCTTCACGTAGATTCTTGTCATTCGGTAAGTCATTGCCACCACTTCCAAAGTCCCTTTCAGTATCAATGACATCCCTCCTACCAAATTCAATATTTTCGACTGTTCCAGGGGTCCTTTTCGAGTCTCTATTTTCCAATAATATGGCATCTTCATCTTCGTGTTCTACCACGTTCCTCTTCTTCTTCTCATCATCACTTATCGCATCTAGTTCAACTGTAGTACGGTGCACATGGAGAGTATTTCTTTTTATAGGCGAGCTCAACTCGTCTGGCTCCGACATACTCGACCTATCAATTGACCGATTCAATCTCTGTTCGCGCTCTTCATTCAATAATTTCATGTACAGTTCAACTTCTTGAGCTGACTGTTGAATCTTGTTCAAGTTGGCTGACTTGCGTTTCTTATGTAATGGTGATGTTGTCGAAGCATTGGGTTGTAGTTTATTCAATGTTGATGAAGGTTTGAGATTAAGCTTTCGACGATCAGAAGATGAAAAAGACCGTTTCGCTGGGCCAATGGTAGAACGACGTTGTGCCGAATTGATGTTTAAAAAAGTGGTTTTGTTGGGTTTTTCAGTATAGGGTGGCTTCGAACTAAACTGGTGCGATAATTGTGAGACACTTGTCTTTGCAATTGGAGGTGTGCCGTGTAATGAAACTCGACTGGGTGCTAACTGTGGCTGTGCTGGTTGTGCAGGTGGTGCAGGTGGTGGTGGCTTCATGGGTGATCTTGTTGGAAGCTTGACTGGTGAGAGTGAGTCATCAATGAATACGGGTGTGTTAGATGGTCTGAATGGAGATGAACTTGCAGACATCGTGTCTTTGAAACAATTGTGTGGTACCTCTCTCTGGTGTGATGACTGTCAAGTTATAGACTTGCTCGAGGACGTGATGAGTGGGTACTAAGAGAATTTCTGGGGGGTGTGTTCTTGTAGGGAAAAGAAAAAAAAAAAAGCCAGTTCTGATGTAAGTACTGTATATAAGAATGTATCCTCGCTTTTTAACCGCGTCACTTTGTGTAAACTATGAGCAGGTCGCGTATGGACCATAGAAAACGCACACACAAGGAGGCACAATACATCCAACTACATTAAAGGGCCAATTGTCGATCCCTAGCCACACGTCTAGCGAAGATCCTACACGCGTCTACTAGAAGGTGAAACATGCAATGGGAAGTAATGCTCCCGCAAGACGTGACAAAGTAGGGTAATGCCATATTCTGGATTCATATCGGTCTTTATCTGTGGTTCCACTTCCATAAACAATCTAACTACTCAAAAATCTACAATAATGTGATATAGGGTTTAAAAATGTATATCAGTAGCACAGGTATCCAAAAAGTATAAAAATGTATGTATAAACAATAAACTAAAAAAATTGAGTAGAGCCTGGCTAAGAAACAACAGCGGCAACATAAACCAGACAACATCTCTAAGTTCTACCTGCTTTCATTGATAGAAAGGGTGACTGCGGTTCAAAACGAACCAAAACCTTATGCACTTCTCTCTGATGATGATAATAACATTTACCAAGCACTAGTCAATGGGACAGTGGAGTTGGCATAAGCAGATGATCCATATGATGGAGCAATAGAGCCAGTAGATGAGGTGGTGGCATTGTTGTAGAGACTCGAAGAAGAAGTGAAAGTGTGTAATTGAGTTTGAGTAACTTCAACAAATGAAGTGATGGTGGTGGTGGTGTCACTATTTGTGAATTCAGCTTGAATTGGGTAAGAAGTGACATAAACTTGAGTTGAAACGGTGATGGTGGTGTCGTCTTCTTCTCCTTCAGTGGTGGCTGCTTCAGTAGTGGCTGGAGTAGCGGTAACAGTGACAGTAACAGTTGAAGCAACACAAGCTTCTTTGTTGTCACCACTAGCAAGAGCTGATTCAGCTGCAACAGTTTGTTTTGATTCACCAGTTTCAGCTGCGACTGCCTCAGTTGTTTCACTAAGTTGAGTAGAAAGCTGAGTAGAACCATTTCCATCAGTCACGGTGACGAGGGAAGTAATGGTTGAAGTGGTTGTATCACTTGAGCCTTCTGCGTTGGCATCTTTGTCCTTGTTGGAATTGGCAACAGTTGTAACTGCAGTGTTTACAGCTGAAGTGATGGTTGAACTATCAGATGTCAAAGTAACGTATTGAATAATTGTTGAAGTGATGTTCTCATCGTCATCTTCTTCTTTGGTAGATGACTTTGGATAAGCGGTGGTCAAGGTGTTTGTAGCTGATGTTTGAGTAGTTGAAGCATCAGAAACAGTAACGTATTCGATAATAGTTGAGGTGATCCACTCATCTTCATCTTCAGAAGATGAACTTGCTTCTGAGGCAGATGACTTTGGATAAGTGGTGGTCAAGGTGTTTGCAGCTGATGTTTGAGTAGTTGAAGCATCAGAAATAGTAACGTACTCAATGATGGTTGAGGTAATCCATTCATCTTCATCAGTTGATGATGGTGACTCGGCAACTGATTGGTCAGTTGGAAGGATACTGGCAGAATACCCGTGGTCTCCTTCAGCTGAAGATGAAGCTAACTCCTCAGATGAAGAAACTGGAGCAGTGACGTTTTCATATCTCTTGAACAAATGGTATGGTGGAGCGGCGGCTTGGGCCATTGAAGTTGCAATAGCCAAGGCGATTAAAGGTTTGAATTGCATTTCGATAGAAAAGTGGATGTAGACTCGGGTTGGAAACTTGTGACTGTTGGACTTTGTAAGGTGGTGTGTATAACTTGGACTTTAGCTTTCAAAGGGAAAAATTTAATATAAACTAAAATACTAGGAAAGGAATGAATGTCAATAGTTGGTAGTATATTAAATTAGTTTCCTCAAGGAGAAAGACGAAACGGTTGTTGTATCTCTAAGTTCTTTTGATGATATATCGTGAAAAGAAAGGAAAAATATTGGGAAAAATGAAAACTTTTTAAAGGCGACAGCTTAAAAAGTCCAAGTGTTTGAAGCAATAAGGTGTTAACGAGAGTACATTACATACCAAGACGTAACGTAACCCAAGTAACACAATGAAGGGCGTCTAAATTTAAAAGTTATTGTTGCAGAAGGAACGACACAAAAAGAGGGTTTTTAAAATGTCTATGCGCGTGGCATTTTTATTGTGAAAAAGTCACTTTTGTGGCATTTCAAGAGTTTTTTGCAGTCAGACAAAGCAGAACACAGCGTTGATTTCCCTTGGTGTTTCTAGGCATTTTAATAACTGTGTAATATTTTTTGACATATTAACAATGCATTTACCGTACTCCTTTGAAATAATCAGTGGTATTGCGTACAACAATAACATAATTAAGGGGGGCTTATTTAATAATACTATTGTTTCAAGAAAATATGATCCAGTAACATCGGCAGGTCAAATGAGCACATCGGACACGTGAACAATATATTCCCCTCTCTTTTCCTCATGACATCATTCTAGGGTTGCTGTGTATGAAGGTACGAAAGAGGAGGAAACCCACTACAGTATACACTTTCACTGAGTTGTTAGATCGTGTAGATGTGAATTTCTTCCGAGGCTTGTTGATGTGACTTCATCTTGTTCCATAGCAAGCAACTGACTTGTCATCATATATTCGTGTGACTTGTGTAGTTCAAAGTATAGTTTTCGTTTTATCTTAAAGTGGGCTTATATGTTTGTTTGTTTTTTTGTTGGCTTTTATTTGTTTTCAATTTTCGCGTCTTCGTCTATTAATAAAAAAGGTGTCTTAATTATTGATGTGTGGATGCTTTTTGTACTGTATATAGCTATTGAATATAATACCCGCGTTTTGTGTTACTGTTGTCATTTCTCATATTATACTCATAACCCCCTTGGATATATAATTCATAATACGTCAAAGCTAATAATGATTCTTGCTCTTGACCCAAGTTCAATTGAGTTACTATTGTTGCAATATCCACCATAATAGTTTCACGTGACTACGTGGAGTGGAAGATACTTTAACTTTCAACTCGATCCACTTTTTTTTAGTTTATACATACTACGTCTACGCATAAATATTAGATGCAGATACTACTAAATATCCATTTGGTCTTGAGCATAGTACTAGGCATCAATGGCGTGATTCGCAAGCTCAAATTGATTCGCCGTGCAAAATCTTATCTCGATGAGACGCTAATGAAGAGATTTTGGTCGTTGAAGACTTCTTTAGTAGCCAAGCCTTGTGGGCTCGATTCTCGCTAGGTTAACATAGGTTCGCATACAGAGAACAATGAGGCGTAGGACTATCTAGTATATAACTCAAAGATACACGCTGTTGCATTTAGTGTCCCCCTTGACAGATATTAACAAATGGTGCATTCAGTCACTCCTTTTGTCTCTTTGTACAATTCAATTTGTTTCGTGTTGCTATCCAAATTCATCTTACAGTTAGATGATACTGTGTAACCCATAATCGCTTTGGCTTATTTTCATTTCTTGTTTTTCATTAAATTCCAATAAATTACTGCCTCTTTTAGTCTTCCAGAATAATCCACACAAGCGAAAGTGTGAGCTGCATCTGTCTGCCCTCGAAGGCGTTTCTTTACTGAACTCTACAGGTATAATCTCATTTCTTGATCCTTGAAAAATAGCCTTGGAATGTCTTGTCTATGTGGCCGGGTACTTTTGTCATAACTTTCACTAGACTTGAACGATCTGCTATTGACTCGTGCAGTTTGGTGAATAAATGATCAAGCACTTAATTTGAATATTGTTTTCTATCGACACTTAGCCATTGGTTGTGTCATAAAGCGACGAAGTCTTCCTCGTGTAATATGTGTTTAGAGGCGACATTTGTATGTAAGAAATGGCATGGAGCATCCATTGATGGTGACCTCAAGATCTAGATGCCGAAACTGGTCAATTGTGGTTTTAAGTCTACTCGAGTCAACCGTCAATTTTCTTGTGAAACGGTTGTGTAGTTTCGAGACTTTTCACAAAAATATGTTCAGAATCTTTGTTGTCCCTCAAGATACAACCCTGCTCTTCGGTCATTCTCTCTTCATGTTACATGGGGCAACTTATCAGCTACTGAAACAAGCACAATTCTTATCGATGTTGTTTTTTTTTTCATATCAAACCTAAATTCTTGCATGTTGCGTTTGAAAGGGGAATGTTTGACCTTCATTTCTAAAGAAAAATTCACACAACTATGATGACAGAGGATAGACAAATGCAAAGTCTGCGAGGCGTTACTTAGGCCAATGTAGATCTTAAAAGATCAGCATTGTGTATGACTTGGATTCTAATTACCGACTCCGATAGTGATGTCTTATAGCATCGCCCACTCTTTGTATCCATCTTTTGGCTTTACTTTACAAGAAGTGGTACTACACAAAAAAGTAAGGCAACCCTATTTTAAAACCGACATACCGCTCTTTTACGTGTGCAGATAGAACTCAACCATCTGATGGATTTGCTTTGAACACAGGCAACCTACACTCAAGGTAAATGGTGGGACATACTCGTGATTATTTTTCAAGCGGTAAGGGCTGTACTTCGATTTATAAGATAAAATAAGCTTAAATTCAAACTAACTAAGCAAACTATATAAGATGTACTGATTCGGAGATTTATATAGCACTCTAACTCGCAAATTCATTTTCACTTCTAACGCATCTCCTTAAACTCCATACGTGTAACATCCTCTTCACCTTCCATCTTCGATTAAACAGCGTTTGGTAGCGTTTGACGAAGGTGTTACACAAGCAGCTTCGTTGTCCTCAAACCACGAGCTAATCAACCATCTTCATTAACTTGTTTGTCCTCCCTGTACTTTTCACATATATATGATTAAAATTGAAAAGGGGTCACTAGATTTGCAGATTTCCTTTTATGTTGTTCTTGTGGTTGTGAAACCCAAATCATCAATCATTTTAAAGAGAGAGTCTCATTTTCTTGTTTTTTAGGTTTTTTTTTGCAGGACTTTTCGTACCATTAAGCTCCTAAACCTCCACCAGTATTTATTAACTCAGAAGAGAGAGCGGATGGCCTAGTTGCTAACCTACACCAACAGCTAGTCAATGCTGACGATATCTTATCACCATCACAAGATGATAATGATGATGATAATTACATCAATACTAATAAAAAAAAATGACACAACCAGAATGTTGTACTCACTATTGAGAGAATACTACAATGAAGGAAACATCGTCGAAATCATGTAACGTCAATAGCTTTTCTTAATCTAGATGACTCAATTTTACTTTCAATATTACTTTCGCATAATACTGGTAACGTTCAGGTATCTGTAGAGAACACCACCAAATTGCTACAACGTTAATGTCACATGTTACAATAATGTACATTGCTAGAACACGTTACAAGTCAAAGAAACCCCTCTTTTTTACGATTACCTCTTTAGTTTAATTCATGGTTTTCAAAGTTTATCTACGGGCAAATTTAAAACTCCACATTAAATTCAATCCCACCCTAGGAGTATTGAAATCCACTTTGTGAGTTAATACCCCCAAATCCCATGAGGTGCTTGCCTTGAAATTTTGTTTCCCCCGATTTGTGCACCTTCGTGGAAGCTCAAAAACTCTTAGTTTAATGAAGTGACGTGTGCCTTGACTGAATTCAAGGAACGAATTAGCGCCTCCAAGCCTAAAGTCTCAATTTAAGTAACTTACCAGTTACTAGAAGAGGTTCACCTAATGCTCATTTAGGAGTCAATATTAGAACTCTATACATTACATGATTGAAAAGATCGGCATCGTACGTTCTTTTGTTCTCCCCTTTTTTTTCGCAACCGATATTGACTCTTATCACAAAAACGTAAGCGGGATTATAATTTCCCGCTTTGGAGTATGCAATCTCCGAAGTCATGCGGCTCCAAGAGGAACCGAGTCAAAAAAAAAAAAAAATATCAATCGCTTACTACTCCAATTGGTGATGTGAATAGACAAACTTTTTTGAACCGCCAACAATCCTAAAGCCACAAAAAATTGAAAAACTATCGACGAAAGGTATCGAGCCACATTTCTCTTCTTTGCTATATAAACTTTTGTACTCGTTCAAATTCCAATTAACATTTTTCCACATCATTGAAATCACAGTATAGCTCAACATGATTGGATTACCATTGGACGGTGAAGCCACGACAAAGAGAAGAAAGTACACGATCATTGGAGGATTGACTTTCATCGTTTTACTAGTTGTTTTCTTTTCAACAAACTTGTTCAACTATTTCAAGATTGCAATCACGCCAATTCCTGATGGAAACTCCAACATCTGCCCCTTGCAAGATTTGATTGCCCCTCCCTCATTCCACAAGGACAACTCTTCTGTGTTGAATATCTTGCATGATTCAAAGTACAGAAAACAATCAATTGAGAGATTATCTGGAGCTATTCAGATTGACACTCAAATTTTTGACAATCAACCTGATGTTGATGATGCACCTGAAGTGTGGTCAAAATTCAAAAAGTTCCACAAGTACTTGCAACATACCTTCCCCTTGGTATACGAAAACTTGGAGGTGACTACAGTCAACACCTATGGGTTGGTTTATACTTGGAAAGGGGCAAACAAAAACCTCAAACCAATCTTGTTAGCTGCTCACCAAGACACTGTACCAATTCAACGAGATACATTGGATAAATGGACTTACCCACCATTGGAAGGTCACTATGATGGAGAATACATTTACGGCAGAGGTGCATCCGATTGTAAAAATGTCTTGATTGCTATTTTGGAAACATTGGAGCTTCTACTCAAACAAGGTTATAATCCAAGTAGAACCATTATTGCTGCATTCGGATTTGACGAAGAGGCATCAGGTCATCATGGTGCTGCTTCTATTGGTAAATACTTGGAAGCAAAATTGGGTAAGGATTCCATCTACGCTGTTATTGATGAAGGTCCAGGGTTAACCACTGATGAATTGACTGACACTATTATTGCTACTCCAGCCACTGGCGAAAAAGGGTACATCGACATTTACGTGGAATTGCTTACTCCCGGAGGTCACTCATCTGTTCCACCTGACCATACATCAATCGGAATTGTATCTGAGTTGGGATACCTTATTGAGAAGGATCCTTATGAACCTATCTTAAGCAACAAAAACCCAATCTTTGGATATTTTCAATGTCTCGCAGTCCATGACCCAAAAAACAAAATCCCAAAGACATTTAAAAAGACGATCTTAAGATCAGGATTTGATAAATTTGCCAATTCGAAGTTGGTTGCCAAGATTTCTGAAAATAGATTGTTGAAATACCTCATCAGAACATCACAAGCATTGGATATCATCAAAGGTGGCGAAAAAGTTAATGCTTTACCTGAGGACACAAAATTGGTGGTTAATCATCGTGTTGCTATTGAGTCAAATGTCGCTGCGGTCAAACATCACTTCACTGAACGTGTGATTGAAGTTGCCAAAAGACATGACTTGAAGGTAACTGCATTTGGTTTAACAGTGTATCAACCTCCAAAAGGTACCCCATATTCTGGTGAGTTCAAAATCACTGGTGATGCTGGTTTAGAGTCGGCACCAGTGACACCAACTGATGACACTGTATGGGCATACTTGTCAGGAGTAACTAGACATGTGTTTGAAGACTTGGTTTACACTAACTTGACATATCCAATTGTTTCGGCTCCTGCAATTATGTCTGGAAACACCGACACCAGATACTACTGGAACTTGACGAGAAACATATTTAGATATTCACCCTTTTATATTTTCAATGTTCTTGTTGGTAGTGGTGTCCATTCAGTCAATGAAAGATTGAAATTCGATGGACATTTACAATTGCATGCTTGGTTTTATGAGTACTTGCAAGCTATCGATACTGCCAAAGCTGATAATTGAACACATTGTGTAGCTTTTATGAGTGTGTAAGGATCGTGTAGCAAAATATGTGAGACAATTCGTTTGCTTTTGTAAGTTCCGGGCCATTGTGTTGGGTAAGGTGCACAAACATTGTTACGAAAAGGATCTGCGTCAATCTTTAGATACGATCGTCATTACTTTTTATAGTCTTGGCATGGTAAACGCCTCAAGGAAGCATCGTGCACATCTTTCTTAACGACCTGGTACTCATATTCTCACTCCCATTATCTTTGGGTCATTTGCTCCTACATATTGCTGATGTGGACCACCAAGGTGGTATTTAATCGTGGTACTTTTTTGCTGTTTTCTTTTTTTTTCAAGTACCACCGGTTCATACCTATAGCCTAAAGCGCACAAAGACGAGTCTCATTGGATTTTGGGTGTTGAGGCGACAAAATCAAGGTGTGTTGCTTGCATACGAGGATTGGGCAATTTGTAGATCATAAAGGATTGAGATTTTTATTCCGGAGCATTTAAACTGCTTATAGTTTTGCCCACCCCCACTTTAAAAGAAAATGACTGTTTTTATTCCCCTTTAAATCGTATTCACTCCTAGTTGTGAGACATTGTTTTACTCATGGTTAGACTTTCCTTGGAGAATGAGTCCGCAAGCAGGTTCAAGACGAACTACGTCATTGGTGGACTCGCTTTTGTCATTTTGAGTGTTTTATTTTCCACAAATTTCATCAACTACTTGAAAATTGTCATAACTCCAATTCCTGGTCCGGAGTCCAAGATATGTCCTTTGCATGATTCAATCGCACCTCCCTCATTCCACAAGGACAACTCTTCTGTGTTGAATATCTTGCATGATTCAAAGTACAGAAAACAATCAATTGAGAGATTATCTGGAGCTATTCAGATTGACACTCAAATTTTTGACAATCAACCTGATGTTGATGATGCACCTGAAGTGTGGTCAAAATTCAAAAAGTTCCACAAGTACTTGCAACATACCTTCCCCTTGGTATACGAAAACTTGGAGGTGACTACAGTCAACACCTATGGGTTGGTTTATACTTGGAAAGGGGCAAACAAAAACCTCAAACCAATCTTGTTAGCTGCTCACCAAGACACTGTACCAATTCAACGAGATACATTGGATAAATGGACTTACCCACCATTGGAAGGTCACTATGATGGAGAATACATTTACGGCAGAGGTGCATCCGATTGCAAAAATGTCTTGATTGCTATTTTGGAATCGTTGGAGCTTCTACTCAAACAAGGTTATAATCCAAATAGAACCATTATTGCTGCCTTTGGATTCGATGAGGAGGCATCAGGTCATCACGGTGCCGCTAAGATAAGCAAATACTTGGAGGCAAAATGGGGCAAGAATTCAGTCTATGCTTTGATTGATGAAGGACCTGGCTTGGTCACAAATCCAATAACTGACACCATAATCGCTTTACCAGCCACTGGTGAAAAAGGGTACATTGACATTTACGCTGAATTGACAACATCTGGTGGTCACTCGTCAATGCCACCTGACCACACTTCGATCGGTATTATGTCTCAATTGAGTTGTCTCCTTGAAGAAGAGCCTTATGAGCCAATATTGACTGAAACGAACCCCATACTCAAATCCCTTCAATGTCTTGCTGTACATGATCCTAAAATGAAGATGCCCAGGCTATTCAAAAAGGTTATTTTGAGATCAGCGTTTGACAAGTTTGCAAACTCGAAGTTGGTGGCTAAAATTGGTGAAAATAGGTATTTCAAATATTTGGTGAAAACATCACAAGCATTGGATATCGTTAAAGGAGGTGAAAAGGTTAATGCGTTGCCTGAGGATACTAAACTAGGTGTAAATCACCGTATTGATGTTGAGTCTAATGTAGCATTCGTCAAACAGCATTTTACCGAACGTGTAGTTGAGATTGCCAAGAAGCACAATTTGAGAGTTACTGCATTTGGGAAGATTGCTTACGAGCCTGAGGGAGCTATAAATATTGGTGAGTTCAAAATCACTTGTGACGCTCCATTGGAATCTGCTCCACTCACCCCAACGGACGACAAAGTTTGGTCGTATTTGTCTGGTGTTACAAGACATGTGTTTGAGGATATAGTGTTTACCAATTTGACATATAGGATTGTAACCGCACCAGCACTCATGACCCCAAATACTGATACGAGATACTATTGGAATTTGACAAAACACATTTTCAGGTATTCACCATTTTATATTGCCAACATACTTGAAAGTGGAATACATTCAGTGGACGAGAAATTACAGTTTGATGCGCATTTGCAATTACATGCTTGGTTCTATGAATACTTGCAAGCTATCGATACCACAAAGGCTGAGAATTAAACAAGAAACATATAAGACACAGAACAAAATGCTTGATTGTAGAAGTATTCTCTCTCTAGCGCATCGTGTGTTGCGATAGAATAAACTACCAATTCTGACCGTGAGCTATAAATTTACGATACTCATCACCTTTCCTGCTCAAGGGGTGTTTACTAGACGAATTTTTCGTCTGTTTTACGGTCAGTTCCTCCGACAGTTTCCAACTGAGTAAAACATCATTTGAGTATCAGATTGAGATAAAATGTGCTTTTTAACATTTGAACGTTATCTGACCGAAAAGGTTTTCAAATCTATTTCAAACTGTACAAGTGCGCACAAAAACGGAATTATGATTCCAAGCATGTGAACAGAAGGCGCATTGGTTGTTTCCATACAGCAAATTAACCATCTTTGTGTGACTTCAAAGTGAAACGACAATTTAACTCCGGTTCTTCACTCGACGTAAAGCTTAAATTTTCTGCTTTAAATAAAGAATGACTGATTAGGTTCACACTTTCACCATTAAGCGTTCCTTAATACTAATACATCATGATTGGATTACCATTGGACGGTGAAGCCACGACAAAGAGAAGAAAGTACACGATCATTGGAGGATTGACTTTCATCGTTTTACTAGTTGTTTTCTTTTCAACAAACTTGTTCAACTATTTCAAGATTGCAATCACGCCAATTCCTGATGGAAACTCCAACATCTGCCCCTTGCAAGATTTGATTGCCCCTCCCTCATTCCACAAGGACAACTCTTCTGTGTTGAATATCTTGCATGATTCAAAGTACAGAAAACAATCAATTGAGAGATTATCTGGAGCTATTCAGATTGACACTCAAATTTTTGACAATCAACCTGATGTTGATGATGCACCTGAAGTGTGGTCAAAATTCAAAAAGTTCCACAAGTACTTGCAACATACCTTCCCCTTGGTATACGAAAACTTGGAGGTGACTACAGTCAACACCTATGGGTTGGTTTATACTTGGAAAGGGGCAAACAAAAATCTCAAACCAATCTTGTTAGCTGCTCACCAAGATACAGTCCCAGTTCAAAAGGATTCTTTGGATCAGTGGACTTATCCTCCATTCGAAGGACATTACGATGGAGAGTACATCTACGGTAGAGGTGCTTTTGATTGCAAGAACATATTGATTGCTATTTTGGAAACATTGGAGCTTCTACTCAAACAAGGTCACAATCCAAGTAGAACCATTATTGCGGCATTCGGATTTGACGAAGAAGGTGTAGGTTCAAATGGGGCACTTTACATTGCCAAATATTTAGAAAAAATATGGGGCAAGAATTCAATTTACGCTATAATTGATGAAGGCACCGGTTTGAGTACTGATGCATTCACTGACACTATTATTGCTACTCCAGTAACAGCCGAAAAGGGTCGCCTGGATATCTATGTCGAATTATTGACACCAGGAGGTCACTCATCCATCCCACCTGATCATACATCAATCGGAATCATGTCTGAATTAGGTTACATCATTGAAAAAGATCCATTCAAACCCGAATTAACCGATAAAAACCCAACACTCAAATATTTTCAATGTCTTGCTCTACATGACCCTAAAAAGAAAATTCCAAAAACGTTCAAAAAGGTCATCTTGAGAGCCGGGTTCGATAAATTTGCAAACTCTAAGTTGGTTGCCAAGATTACGCAGAACTTGTGGTTTAGATACTTACTCTCTACATCGCAGGCGTTGGATATTATTAAAGGCGGGGAGAAAGTTAACGCGTTGCCTGAAGACACCAAATTAGGTGTGAATCACCGAATCTCGGTCGATTCTAATGTGGCTTATGTCAAACATCACTTCACTGAACGTGTAGTTGAAGTTGCCAAAAGACATGACTTGAAGGTAACTGCATTTGGTTTAACAGTGTATCAACCTCCAAAAGGTACCCCATATTCTGGTGAGTTCAAAATCACTGGTGATGCTGGTTTAGAGACGGCACCAGTGACACCAACTGATGACACAGTTTGGTCGTATTTGTCTGGTGTTACAAGACACGTGTTTGAGGATTTAGTGTTTACCAACTTGACATATCCAATCGTGGCCGCGCCATCTCTTATGACGCCAAACACTGATACGAGATACTATTGGAATTTGACAAAACACATTTTCAGATATTCGCCATTTTATACTGCCAACCTTTTGGAAAATGGAATACATTCAGTGGACGAGAAATTACAGTTTGATGCGCATTTGCAATTACATGCTTGGTTCTATGAATACTTGCAAGCTATCGATACTGCCAAAGCGGGCAACTAGGGGAATAGAGAGCACATAGAATACAGGTAGAGCTTTACAATCACGAATCTTCGTAATGTAATAATATTTTATCTATAAGAATACATGGAGTTATAGTAGCCTACAACGTTCTCTCTGGCCACAACCCAGATTCTGCGTGGTAAGCCAAATATGTTTCACTCCCTCGTTCCCTAATTAATTTCCTTCTTTTCCAAAGGATTGTATCTCAAAAACTTTTCAATCAAATCGACATGTGTTAGAACCATTCTTCTGCAACAATACCTCTTTAAGCCCAATTTAGTTAGAGCTTCACCTTCAGGCATGGATTCATCTTGTAGCAACTCTAAATAAGTTTCCCACTTGTCGCCTACTACTTTACCGCAGGAGAAACAACGTATTGGAATAATCATGATGAAAATGTGAAGGCTGTCGGGGGTTGTTTTTGTTTGTTCTTATAAATGGGACAAAAGATTCAAAGGAGGTTGATTGAAGACTTTTTGGAGGCTGTGTATCGTGTGACGGAAAATTCTCTTCAGACAAAGAAGTAGCAAGTCTTCGCTATGAAATGTAGAAATCAAGTATACAAAAGTGGAGAATGATAGTGTAATGATAACGTGATAATAGTTTAGTGATGATGGTGAATTTTCTCTTTTTTTTTTGTCGATGTCTGGTGAGAACTTCTTTCATTCTTTTTGTGTTTCACTTTGAAGTCTCATTTCCTCATCTCATTCAGCTAAAAAAATTTCAAAATCTCAGTGCAAAAGAGTTCTGCAAACACATACACATACACACGCTCTCTTACTCGTTCACCATCCACAGGATGCCTTCCACTAGCATAGATGAATGGTCACTTTCCATGTTAACAGGTGGAGTACCGACATATTTCCCGTATTCACAAACTACAGCATCAGTATTCTCTCTCGATGGAAGATACTTGATCACTACCTTAACTCATCAGATTCGAGTATATTTTATATCCACTAGGCAATGCATTAAAACGATAGACCTTGATTTGAACGATTTGGCTGATATCAAGTTGGACGTAACGAATCCAAACCATGTAATTCTTTTCACAAGTTTTGGTGAAATCATTACTGTTAATTTCAAGGACAAATTGAGCGAGCCAGTAGTGGCCAGGACTTCAATACAACAGCAATTGGGTAACTTGCTTTTGTTGTCGGTGGTTTGCGTGAAACATAACAAGTTCGTTGTCATTACGGGGAAAAGGGACAAGAAGAAGGGATTTAGTCCACATACGAGATTCATTAATTCAATCGATCGAACATCGGAGGTGGTATCAGTCATTGGCGATGTTCCCAATGTGTTATTGTATGCCGTGTCCCTAGATTACAGAAAGTTGGCATTTGTCATGCAAGACCACAAGGTATTGTTGTTGGATTTAGCCACCTACTACGCCAATAGTGAAGAAGATCCACAGGTGACGACGACATCAGTTCAAAATTTGGAGTCTTTGATTATGAAAGAGGTGATACCTTTCCAGTATAGATCACCGATTACTTCTCTAGCAGTATCGAATGACTCATTAATTGCCTTGGGAACAAATGCGGGGGTGATTCAAATATTGTATGGTGGCTTAGTAAACAATGACAAGTCGCAACAACGTGTGTTCAAATGGCACATTGATCAAGTGAATGCGTTGCAGTTTTCGCATGATAACAATTACCTTCTTTCTGGTGGTGCTGAAAAAGTATTGGTATTTTGGCAGTTGGAGACCGAAAAGAAACAATTTCTACCAAGATTGAATGGAGTTATTGACAAGATAAACATTGATAATAGCAAGAACGACTATATTGAATTGCTATTGAAAACGGGTGTCAACAATTACGAAATCTTGGTGTTGTCCTTGGTGGATCTTGTGTCAAGATTATCGGTAAATACAATAAGACCCAAGTTCACCAACAACCTAAAAACCACTTTATCTCGAACCAGGAAAAGGCTTGTTAAAGAAGGTTTGGATCAGTTCAACAAACTCAAATTGAGATACGACTATAGTTGTCAATTTGAAATTCACCCAAAGACAAAAAACTTGTATTTCCCCAATGATTCATCAATTCAGTCATTTGATTTGGTCAAGAATGAACAAAGTTTTATTCAACATGCAGCACCAGTTTTACCCACGGGTAAAGTACGTTCAGAAACTAAATTGCTCGATCCACAAATCTCACTACTTCAATTCACTCAAGATGGTGAATGGATGTGTACTTACGATGAAGTTGCCAGTGCGGAAATCGATTGTCTTTTGTCTACAGATGATAAGCAATATGCATTAAAGTTTTGGAAATTCGTTGAAAACAAAGATAAGGAGAAGGATAAAGATCGTGATAATCGAAATGGATATTGGGAATTAACGACAAAGGTTATTGATCCTCATGGGAAATCAACACCAGTAATGTCAATGATTCCAGCACCTGGCTCCTACTTCAATGGGGTAGCATTTTTAACTGTTGATAACAAAGGTGGACTTCGTGTATGGAGACCATCGTACCCTAAGGAAGCCTACAAGGTGGCCAATCCAGGTAATAAATCACAACAGATTACTTGGACTTTGAGGAAGCAGAGGCCATCTTCAAATACAACATCCGACGCAGTAGCTTTAGCATGGTCAGATGATAGTTCCATCATATTTCTATCCCATGAATGTTCAATTACTTGTTTTGATAGTAGGACATTTGACCCATTGGAGTTTCAGCTACCTGTATTAACTGAGTCAAAGATCAGGACCATTAAATATTTGAACAATTACCTTGTTGTTTTATCAAAGACGAGATTTTTTGTTTACGATTTAATCAAGGGTCAATTGACAAATCTAGTCACCAGAGTGTCTACAACCAGTGGAGGTAAAAACATGATGACCATCGACCCATCAAGGAACCTAATTTGTTTAGCAATCAATTCGTACACCAATTACGAATCTGATTTGGAGAATTTACAAATCGGGTCTAAATTGTACATTTTCAAACCAGATCAATTGAAACCAGTATCGGTGCAAAATCACTCCCTGGGTATTGCTGCAGTGAGAAATGACAGTAATGGATTCTTGTTTATTGATTTAGAAACACGTGTTGGATCAATGAACTCTGCGTTGTTGGAGATGGAGTCAATTGAAGTGACTGGGTTGGCCAATGAGATTAATCAAATGTTGATCACGGCTCAAGCAAATGTTGATTTATTAGATGATGGTACCACAGCACCAGTGAAGTTCCAATCCAATGGACAAACTGAAAATATTGATGAGGATGATGGATCTAAAGTCATTGACTTGCATACATTCCAACCTATTTTCCAAAACCTTGATGGAATTCAAATAGAAACCATATTTGATCGTATATCGAACATTCTCAAGTAATATACATTCACCGTTACTTCTCATCTTTCTATTTACAAAAGCCCTATATCCTACCACTTAAATATTGACTTCAGTTCCTCTTCTTTATCTTTCAGTTGACCACGTTGGATCGCCAAAACACTTTCGATTTTGCTCAATGCATTCTCCAATAAATCTTTACGTTCTTGTAATTCAATATGTTTCTTGACTTTGGAATCTTCTTTGGCAAATCGTTCAATTTCATCCTTAGATAAATTGGTGAAAAATTTAACATCCAATTCGCGGGGGAAATTGTAATAAAAGTCGCTCAATAGTTCAACATTAAGAAACAAAATCGCCGTGGTGGATATCTTTGTTGCCACTGCATCCAAAAATACTTCAGGACATTGATACTTGTTTTCCTTTGATTTGCATTTTTTGGAATTCTTGATAAACAGGTACCTCATTTTAAGTAATGACAATCGATCTTTCAAAAAAATGGCATCTTTACCACGTTGAATCAAGGTTGGTGAGAATCCCAATGTCTCATTTGATGTGAGGTCAATGTCGTTTGATTTGGATTGTTTCAATTTTTCCAAATATGTGACAACTTGTTGCAATTTACGTCCACCGACATGATGCTTCAAGTCATTGTAAACTTCATCACATTGTCTCATTTCTTCTTTGAGTAAAGCGACAGCATTGGCTTTTGATGCGTCCCACTCACGATCTTCAATTTCAACTTCATACTTGTATGGCTTGATACAGTTCTCTACTTGATCAGCAGTGGAGTAGTACTTGGCACTCAAAACGGTTTTAGCGGCATCTTTAACTGCTTGTTTTGCCATCGGATGGTTTTTCAATTGCGTATTGTCAACGAGATTGTCCACTTCAGTTAAAAGTGCATTAGTTATCAAGTTTGTTGACATTCTACCAACACCCAATTTCGTCAATGAACCAGAGGCTAGATCAAGTTTCCTGTGCCAATAGATATCATCATCATGAATAGCCTGAGTTAGTTCCTTCAAGTTTGGCTCCACTATGGTGGAACTATTCAATTCAAATTGTTTGTTCCAATACCTTTCCGCTAACAAATCCAATACTTTTTGATCCAAAGCATTTTTTAGAATAGCTTTTAATTCATTACGAGAAAAATGGTGACTCAAGTCCTTGGTGCCCAATTTTAACATGTCAATATTGTTTGCCAAATACATTTCTGGTGTTAATGGGCGATCGTTGAATTCAACTTTGAACTGATACGATGTCTCTTCCAACTCTTGTTGAATGGCCAAATGCGTTGGTCTTAATGACGCTGCCATGGTTTTCTCCAACACCTTCATTAGTTTCTTTTTCAAGTTTCTCGTACCAACAGTAGTTCCATAAAAGTCTTCCTTGTGTTCTTTGAAATAATTGTGTTCAAAATTCTGCTGCGCTACGAATGCCTGATAACCAGTGACTTTGTTTCTGGAAAATAAACTTGCATTTCCTTTAGCTTGTGGAGCTTTTGTAATAACGCCCACGTACCCCAATCTCAACGGGTATTTGCGGTTAGTTAAAATCAGGTGTGCTTCCTTAGGACTAACTAAATCCAACTTTGTAATCACACCGATTGTTCTTTCCCCTCTAGGGTCTGCCAATCTTGATGCTCTAAGAGCAGCTGAGTTGGCCAAATCAACGTCCGCTGCAGAAATCGCTAAAATAACATTTGGGGGCTCCAAGTATTTGAAACAAAGCTCTCTAATCTTTTTCTTAAGCTCAGTAGGTTGGTCAGCAGCTTCCACTTGGATATACCCTGGTAAGTCAACCAATGACAAATCTGGCACTTTCGGTGATCTTATAGTCACTTGAATGGGGTCGTTTGAAATACATTCACTTTCCGGCACAGCCATGTTTAAATCATACAAGATCTTTTGCAACTGTGTAAAATCTGTCAAATTGTTGATTTTCAAAGCAGGCAATTCAGCGACATTTGAAGCTGACTCTGGTGTGTTTACCAATGTCAATTCAATAGGTCTTCTGGTAACCATGTTGGACCCCTTTGGCAAAAATTCCTGCCCAACAATACTTTCCAAAACGGACGATTTACCACTCGATTGTGAGCCAATAACTACAATCGAGGGTAGCTTGATCCCGTCATGATCTATACTTGCCAACAAGTTTCTTATTTCAATCATTTGACGAGTGAGGTTTAACATATTGTCGTCGGTTTCGTCAGGTCCTTCAAATTCTTCATCATCTTCTTCAATGAGAGTCTCCATGTCGTCATCATCTTCCTCCGCTGCGGTATCATCTTCGTCGTCACTGGTGAGACCAACGGCTGCAGCAGTTGCCCCAATTGCTGTGGCAGAGTTATCTCCACCTCCACTGCCACTGCCACCACCACTGCCACCACCATTACCACCACCACTTCCATTAACACTGTCCGCACCACTCATGCTCTTAAAAAATTCTCCCGTCTTGTCAAACACTCCATCAGTAAAATCCTTGAACCGACTTAATTGATCTTGGGTGTAAGAGCTTGCTTGTTCAACTTTATATGCAATGTATGTTCCACCTGCAGCTAGTCCACCTCCTAAATATGCAGGTAATCTCGTAGCCTTGGCCAAGACTTTGATGAAGCCAATGTTTCTGGTGGGAATTAATATGCCATTGTTGTGGTGATGACGATGAGGATAGGATACAAACTTGGATGTGTTTCTCAGTGCTGGTCTTATGAGAAGTGCCCGCTTGTTTGTGATGCAGCGCTGGTTTGATATTAGTCGTCTGTTGAGTATTGGTATCATCCTAAATCTATATGGTTTCCTGTTGTTAAAATCGAACCTTGCTTTTGTAAGTTTTTTTGTTTTTGATTTGTTCTTTTCTTTTTTGTCCCGCTTTTGTCACCAGATTTGAGCAGTGGCAAAAAAAAATTGAATCGGGAAAGTGACAAACGAGAGAAAAAGTTGTGAAATAAAGAACAGACGAGCAGAGGTAGGAAAGAGATATAGCATGGTGGGTAACTTTGTATATCTCTTATATCACTGTGACGAAAAAAAAAACAATTGCTCCCTACCAGAGTCGAACTAGTGACCTTTGCATTACAAGTGCAACGCTCTACCAACTGAGCTAAAAGAGCGTGTAGTTCGCAAATATTATAGCCAGTTTTACGATCGGCAAAACAAACAGTCACGTGTAAAAATCTCTAATGGCTGATAACTAAGCAAAAAGGGATTAATTCTACTTGAAATACAGTACTTTACTCGCATATGTATGTAAATATATGCACTTTTCAAACGTTTGTAGGTAGAAGTGTGGAGGTTTTCACAAATCGATTGAATATTTGTTGTAAAACTGTTGCAAAATTTAAAAATCAAGAAACTAAATGGAATTAAATATCCTGCACAATTACTAAAGATTGAAAAAGTAGACGATGTAATGGTTGACAGCAACGTCTTTGGTATCACCAGAGGATTTACCAGGTCTTGGAAAATGGTGTGCATTATTGCATTTATTTTTGGGTCTTGCTATGGACTTTTTTCAAAGGTATCTATCATATAACCGCGTATGATGTAAATACAATTGGAAGAGCCAAAGGTTGTTGTGAATATGCCGATCAAAAGAAAACGATAACTGTAACTTACAATCAAAGAAAGACGTCCTTTTCGTGTCAAGACCAGGGGTGCTTTTGATTGTATTTTTTTACAGTTGGGACAACAAAGAGTAATCGATTACAGACTCTCCTGATCAAAATTCAAAAACTTTGATCAGGATTTATTGGGCGAGCACGAAGTGTATTGTGTACACCTCAGCACAATCACGTTCGGGAAGTCGATGCTCGTACGTTACACTAATGTCTGGTAGAATGCGTCTTCCTTCTAGATACACCTTCTCTTCTTAGATATAACTTTGTAAGTTTTGATGATGGAACACAGGGTCATAGTGTCTCACATTATCTTTGAATGCGTTCATTGTTATGTTGGCGCAGCTAGCCATACATTGTTGAGTAAAGTACGTATTCCAACTTTGATTGATGAAAAGAAACTACAAATGCATTTATTAATTAGTTATTTGTATTGATAATGACGTACTGTAGACTCTGAAAATTATTCTTTTAGTTAATTCTCTTATCAAATGCCTTGTGGAGATCCTTCTTTTTTTATGTTTCTTAGTTGGTGGGATTTCTGTAAGAGTATTCCGTTGCTATTATGTGATATAAAAGGTCAGTTCACACAAGTGTAGCACTTTTGTTCATCAATCTATTCTATATTAAAGTAGTTTGCGTGGTGGATTGTGATTACATTGGTTGTTTATGCATTTTAATTCTTTTTGTTCAAAGGTAACAATCATTTTTACCTATTAGGTAAAACTAGGCAACAGAAGGAGGGTAAAAAAGAAATGATTGATTATATCTTTACAGTTGGACGAATTTGATACCCAGCCAAAAGTCTTTTCTTTCTATTTTTATCGAAAGAGGAGGTTTATTTGCGTAAAGATGCAACCGTAGCTTTCAACTGAGGGGCATTAGCTTGGCATTTGTTGTGTTCGAAGTATTGTTCGGTTGGTCTTTCCTTTGGCTTTTTCTTTAGAGACTTCGTGATAATTGTGTAAGTGTCAGTTGAAGAAGGTACGTATGAAAGTGATACTATGTAATAATATACATTTTTATTACGTTTATCATGATTTAAATTCTGGGGAACAAGTGTGGTTGTATTGAGATCTCTGTTTTTCGTTTGCAATGTATATCCCTTCCCCTTTGTCCATTGCAACTCTTTTTTCCTGGTGCTTGTTGATGCATGCATTTGTTGTTGTGAATGAAGCGCAAACTTTAACAAAAGCGCAATAAATACCGCATTCGGTAAGTCTATGCCAAGCAAAAATAAAGCATTTTTAGTTGTTGTTGAAGTTCTGTGTTACATTGGAAAAGTATTTAAACTACAATCTTCAAGACAGATGCAAATTGCTTAGACAAAAAAAGAGATCTCTCGTATTTTGTCAAGTACTGTGGCTCGTAACCATAGAATGATAATGACATGTATGTGTATAGGGCACGAGTTATTTACAACGGGGTGATTACTCTGGGAATCACATTACGTGGGTGCTCCTCTTGATATGATGGATGCAGGCCCTCCTTAAAGGATGGATCGAGGAAAAACTTACAGCTGATTGCACACTTCCATGGTTCGGGTGTTTTGGGAAAAAGGAAAGTTTCGGGAAAATGGAGGAACATAAAAGAAAAAGGAAAATTTCAATTTGCGACACGAACAAAATGGAACAAAGTGTGCAAACTCTTGAATGAGCAGTGAAATGTCGTTGTAACATCAAACTTGCTTTCTCTCGCCTGGCGTGGAAGCAAAAGTAATAGATAAGTGGCGGTAAGCAAACACTTGCTAGATGGAGTTTAGTGGTTGCATTTTTTTTCTAAACTTTTGCGTGTGCATAGAATTGCTATCATGCAACCACGCAACTATAAGAACGAAATATCGGGGAAGTAGATTATTAGACACATTTACGAGTAAGATCTTTGGTTGTGAGGGTGTATCTATCGCTATTACCAGTTTGCCTCGGCATTGTAGACTTCACAAAGGACAATAAAAGGTAAGGTGAGCAAAAAAAAAAAAGTTGTAAATCAAACGTTTGGAGGGGATAATAGTGGGGTAAAGTTCAATTTTATTCAAAAGGATCTGCCCCACTTCCACGCAACCGGAATGAAACCGAAATTTTTTCTTACATCTTGTGAAAGTCTAGCTCATTTCTGAGTGGAACAGATGCATGAGATGTAGATGTCGTTCAATAGTTACATGATTGTTGCAACCACGCTTGTTGTTGTTTCCTTGTCCAAATTTCGATGCAATGTAATGTTACACAAATAAGCTGCGAACAAGACAAGTGAAGTATTGTATTTTCATCACGAACTAAGCTAAATACGTATTGAGGATAGAGGTGACAATAAAAAGCCAGGGAGAAGAGAGACAGCAGCAAAAAGGTGACGCAAGCGTAGATACATATGTCCTGTGTCTATTGTTGGCTATTGTTTATGCGTTTCAGGAGCAAAGCGTGTATCACAACAACTATGAATATTATGCGGCTTAGTTGTAACAAAACAATAGACGCAAAAAAAGAAGAAATATTCTCGGAAACTAAATGATATAGACAATAGACTCTCAACAACAATACCCTAAATGTTGTTGTATTAATCTCCAAGCATATCCGAGGACAAGACATATATAAAAAAAAAGGTGTCATTCAAGTCTAGTATGAAACTTTATTTCTTGCTATGGTTTTAAGGTTTATGGGGATGGAAGATGGGAGAGGATTTATGTTAAGTTATAGTTTCGGATGTTTCTTCCCTTTATTCCCGATGGATGATTCATTTTGTTTGCTGCAGAACAAAGAAAGAAGAAAATTTCTTTTTTTTTGTTTATTTATTTTGTGATGATTTTATATTTTAACCGCTGGATTTTATCACAATCGCACAACTTACACTGTATTATATATATATATCGAGCAAGTTTCTATCACAATCTACAACTTTAACACTGATGGTGATATGTTTTGAGATTAATCAAGAGTATACCTTTCAAAAAATCACTACTTTTTCATGCCCTTTTCTGAATTCTCAAAGTGCTGATCTACACTAGTCATTACTCACACATAAACTATGCCACAACTACAACCAGATTATTACACCACAGATGTGGCACCACCAACACTTGCAATCACCAAAAGCAATACCAGCAACACTAGTAATATCAACAGCAAGACATATCTTAAATACAAGGCCAAGCTTGCCAGGCTTGCTAAGTTGACCAAGTTCAAAAAGAGTGCTATTGTCAAAATACATATCATAAACAAACCATCATCATCATCATCAAACACAAAGTTCGAACCTTCTACAAGAAGCAGATCAAGTAGCACTAGTACCATTTTTGTTGATGATGCGTCATCCAAGAGTGAAGGTGAGGATAAGTGTTGTTGCTGTTGTTTAGAAAAGGTACCTAACTATACTGTCACTACTACTGAATGTTCACCACGGATATCATTGGATGAGTTGCAGGATTCATTAGTGGAAGAAAACAAAGGAGATGATGATGATCTTGAAGAAAAGAACATACGTTTGTTTAATGCTGATGAAAAGAGCGTTGATGATATATCTATTGTTCCTTCTTCTCCACCACCTCAATATAAAAGCGTAGCGTTGGCGGCTTCACCAAGTAATGAAATGGAAATGGAAACGGAAACGGAAATGGCAGTGAGCCCCACTGAGGCGCAAATCCAACCTCGTTCACACACACCATCCATCACTGAACACCGCCCTACTACTTCGTCTTCCACCACATCCACCACCATCAGCACCACCATCAGCACCACCAACACTCCCATCAACCCAACACAAATCAAGTTCAAATCTCAACTAAACCAATACCTCGCCTCCATTGAAACTGAAGATCTTACATACTTTTCTGAACCATACACAAGTCTCAAACAGTATAATAAATCAACAATGCAACAATACAGTCGATATAAACTCATCAATGACAAAAGGCATCATTGTATCAATTACTATTGGCTTTATTTGGATATACGAACAAATAATCAGCTAATTGATTCAATGTATGTGAGTTGGTATAGTTGGATGAGTGGATTGATCACTTTCATGATTATTTATGCATTGTTTGTTTGCTTGTGTTGAAGGAGAGAGAAGGAGGAAGAGGGAGAGAGAGGGAGGAAGAGGAAGGAAGAAGGAGGGAGAGTTTTCATTGGCTTTCTTGTGTTGATCTACTGGTTAGATTATATTTATAGAGTTGATTATGCATATTTGTGTATATTTGTTAGATCATTGTTAATTGCATTTAGAGAAGGATTGACAGAGTTTCCAATGCTATACAGTAAAATCAGTTGTAAGCTAACTGACCAGTAATTCCTTTATAAAGCTACCGATAGACATCCAAAGTGAAAAGAATCTCTATCAAGCAATGTTTTCAAGAAATTCTTCAATCCATTTGGCTGGCACTGCTTGGAGACCCTTCCTCACTTGAGGTAATTTCAACAATGAATCATGCCATTTACTCAATAATGGCCATTGATGAATATCGATATCCAATCCCTTTAAAGCAACTGCCCATCCAAACAAGGCAAAGTCAGCAACAGTATAACGATCACCAACTAAATACTTTCCTTCATTAGCTTTGTTTCTTGACAATATGTCTTCGTAAACACCATAAATCCTCTTGACATCGGTAGTGTACCTATTAATAGCATATGGTACTTTTTCTTTCGCATACAAGATAAAGTGGTTTGCCTGACCTTGGATGGGTCCATTTTCACTAACTTGGAAAATCAAGTACTCCAAAGTCTTGTAGTATTCAGCAGTGCCATAAGGGTAACTAAACTTGTGTTGTTTATCATAAGTGTCTGCAAGATATTGCAATATAGCACCTGTTTGACTTAAAACCAATGGTCCACTACCACTACTGCCACCATTATCAGACTTGAAGTTGGGATCTTCAATGGTGGGGATACGTCCATTGGGGTTCAATTTGACAAACCAATCAGACTTGGGTTCATTCTTACCGATGTCTACTGGAATAGCATCGTATTTGAGACCAAGAAATTCCAAAAAGATGGAAACTTTGAATCCGTTAGGGGTTCCGCATGTGTATAACTTGATTGGCAATGACATTATTTTACAAAGACGTTGAAGGTCAATTGGTGTATGGCGTTGTGTGTGTGTGTGTTAGTGTGTGTGGTAATGGGATTGCTCTTATAATGATGGTTTAAAGGAAGTTTATCAATGCTTTGCTTCTTACTAATCAAAAATATTGATTGAATTGCTGTGGCATTAGTGTTTCCATTTTAGGCAAGTCCGATCACCGAACCCATAAAGACACATACGTATTACGCTACCATTAAAGTGTCAAACTAAAGTTGAGTCAGCTTTGACGAAAGCAAGAGTTTAGTGTCTCGGAGCCGGTTTGTTTTTGAGTTTTAAAAGTTGGTGCTTCGCGAATAGTTGGAATGCTAATTTGCTTAGAGTCCAACACAGCTCAGCCAGTTTTACTGTGCAAAAAATTGCAATGTTTTCTTTCACAAGTGAGATCCCTTGCCCATTATCTTGAACAGATTGAAGGTTATACGCAGGGAGAAGACATGCAGATAAAACTTTCCCTTTCGTTGCAACATTACATTTTTCTCTCATCTTACATCATCATCGCCCCACGTACCTCCTATTCATTTGCAGTAGAGATGATTATGCAAGTTTTTGAGACAGTGATTTTTCTTTTTGTATCCCGGAGTTTAGATATATAATATCACTCTCGGAGTTAAACCCCTTTTTCGAAAGAAGGATAGTTTGACTAACCATCCACAAGTGGATAAACACCTAGCATTAGGGCAGCCTGAACCTAAAAACTCTATCGGGAATCACTCAACTGTAAGTGCCCCTTACTTCTAGATGCATTTTGAAAGAGAAGATACCTCCAGAGGGGGAAGTGAGAAGAGAAGTACTATTGGTGTTTTGTTTAGCGGAAGAATCCCAATTCAGAAAAAAAAAAAAAAGAATGAGACAAGAAAGACACAATATCAAAAGGTATTGCCTTTTGTGAAGGTAGAAGTTGTAGTATGTATGAGGTTAATCAAGGCGAAGCTCTCTCTATTGTTTTGTAAAGTGTGTGTATAGTAGAGTCAACCCGGTCTTACCATTTGTGGACTTTGTTTGTTCTTTTATTGTTTTTGCTTTGCATTGATTTCGTGTTTTCTATTTAGACAATTTCCCAACAATTTACGGTGTGCTTTTCTCTTGTGTGCGGTATGTATGTCAAATTTTTTCTGGGGGTGGAGATGTGTGTGTGTGTGTGTGTGTGTGTGTGTGTGTGTGTGTTTGTGGAAACCTCATTCTGCAGAGAAAGAGAGACAGCAAGAGAGACAGCAAGAGAGACATTTAAAGTATGCGAGGAGCAGAGGGCTGTACTGGGTTATATATTGTTTTGTTGGTATACCGTTCTTTCTTCTCCCGTTTGTAGTGACCTTAAAGATGTCACTTGTGTATGTGTGTGCGTGTGTGTTTGTTAAATTTAGAATTTTCGTCTTCTTCTTTAAGTATGAGTTTTTGTCCCTTCTTTTTTTACGTAATTACATACTTTTAATTTTTCAACAACAATTTCATTTCCAGGAGGTTACTTTCTATAAAGTTTTATAGTTCTTTTAGAGACTTGGATATAGTAACTACAAAGTAACACCCATCGCAGGATTAACCAAAACACCATTCTTTTCACCTTTACCACCTGGATGTCAACTAACTGAATACCCCCACCATTAAGCAAACTTCTGTTTTTTCTTGTGCGCCGCAGAAAAGCTAGAATCGATATTTTGGACCCCACCTTCAACATCGTTTTCCCTACACGCAGTAACTAACAACTAGCAATCACAATCACCACCACCATGGATCCGTCAGATAGCATCGATACAGATAAACGAACAAAAGTGTCACGTGCATGTGATTATTGCAAAAAAAGGAAATTCAAATGTAGTGGTAGAGCACCTTGCGACTTGTGCCTGAAAAAGAAGATGGAGTGTACATTCAGTATTGTTGATAGAAGAACCATACGGAGGAAAAACAAAAAAAGAAGAACCAAAGCTGAAAAGGATAGTTCCTTGAATGCAGGAACATACCAACCAGTCACGACTACATCTTCAACTTCCCACGCAAAAGAGTTTGTTCATAAAGTTGTCAAGAATGATCAAGTTGATCGGAAATCACTAAACATGTTAAACAAGCTGTCGCAACTACCTATACATTTCCAACCATTGACAATGTTCCCAGTTACTGGAAAGTCTGATGAAAGCGACGGATCATTTGAGAAAAAATCGGAGTTGGAAGAAGGGGAACTGATTGAAGAAGACGATGACGAGTCGGGGGTTTCTAGCAGTGTTGAAGAGAGTGATGGTGAAGGAGTAGTCAAGGACAATACTGAAACAAATGCAACTGAATCAACAAAGAAACCACAAAGTACATCAAACTCCCATTCGCAACCCCATTCTCATTCACACTCGCACTCACACTCACACTCACATTCACATTCAAAAACTCACAACACACACAAAACACATAGTTGGGCAGAAGAGGCCGAGCTGCATCGTGTGCTTTTTGATGCGGAAGGCAATTTGAAATATGTTGGTGAATCAGCTCCATTATCCTTTCTCTTTGAATGCAGAAGCATTTTTGCCAAAACTATTGGTAAGTCAGAATTCACCGAAGAACCTGATTCGTTGGAAATATTTGACGATACCGATGAAGTTCAAGAAGTTGTGCAAATGGCATTACCGAGTCGTGAAAATTTGAAAAGGATATTGCGGTTGTTTTTGATAAATGTCAACGAAGCTTGTTACTTGTTTGATATTAAACATTTTGAAAAAACCGTCATTACCCCTATATACAACAACTATGGTGATTGTTCAGTTGACCAAATTTCTTTAATGAATTTAATGATTGGTGTGAGGCTCTTGTATGCAGAAATAATTGGTGATCCAATCTGTCAAAATATGGAGTCTCCACAAATGAAGTCATCGGCTTATTTCGAATTTGGAATCCATTTGGCTAAAAAGTATATGAATGTGGGTAAACTATGGATATCTGAGGCCATGGCACTTGCATTTTTCTACTATTCATCAACGCATCAACGAAGCACTGCATGGTTGATACTAGGTATAGCAGTGAGGAATGCTCAAGGATTGGGTCTTCATCGAAAATTCATCAATGAGTCATTTACTGACAAAGGGTATGTCAGACATAGAAGGAAATTGTACAAAAGTTTGTACGTATTGGATCGTATCACATCGGTAACTTTGGGACGTCCCTTACTTATTGATGATTATGACTGGGATGATTTTGATACTACTGATATTTACGAATTGGATGCCAATGGTGAGCCTATTGAGAATTACAACTTGAAAGCATTGATTGAGACTACCAAAGTGGCAAAACTCATTGGTAAAATCATCCGCCAATTTTACATTGATGGCGTTGTCAATACTATCAAGGCAGAGAAGTTGGCGGTTGAATTGAAGCAATGGGCATCAAATTTGCCGGAAGAGTTGCAAATGGATAAAGCAGTGAATGATGATGGTGATCAAAATCCCAATGGAGAATTTGATGATCGCAAGATTTCACTATTATTGATTCACTTGTCACACTTGTACACGGTTATCCTTCTATCACGACCTTTTTTCATGTACATCAATTTCAAACTGAATAAAAGTAAAATATTCCAAAAACCCAAGGGGAGACAAGAAATTGCCATTTGCAACTTTTGTCGAGCAGCAATCAAAGCTTCGAGTTTGATTATTCAGTTGATGGAATGCTATATCAACTATACCAGATTTCTACCGGAAAGATGCGAGTCAAATGCATTGATTTCATCCGTATTGATGGCATCGTTAATCACGGGCATGACTGCATTATTCTTGGAGACTTACGACTATAAAGACGAAAAGATTACTATTCAAACCATGATGATTCATTTAAATTCTGCTAAGAGAGTGCTTCAATTTTATTCCAAGACTAATATCATGGCAACTAGGTATTATGTAATCATAAATCAAATGCAAAATACTTTGATGGAAAATTTCAACCTAGATGTGAATGGAATTAAAAGGAAGTCAAGTAAACAAAAGAAACTAAAGAAGGAAGCAAAGGAAGCAAAGGAAACAACTCAGTTACTCACACCATCGAATGGGAACAAGTCTCAACAAATGCACCAGTCACTACTGTACAATTTGCCAAACAACCAGTTTGCCCACCCCAGCCAACCAATGCAACAACAACATCTGCAAAATCTGCAAAATCTGTACAACCTACAACAACAGCAACAACAGCAACCACGACAATCAAATATTAATCACATATCACCCAGTCTGTCCTATGACTCAGGAAGAACGCCAACCTCATCATCAGCAACCACCGAAGAACATTTCCTACCACACGATATATTCAATAAAGATTACGACAATTTTATGGAAAATTTCGGGTCCTTGTTGTTGCCCATCGCGACAATGGGTCTGAATTTGACGTCAACTCAAGGTGTGGATGGATCAAGATTGCCAGTGAATGACTATGGCGGTGGTGGCGTGGGAGGTGGCTATGCTGCTTATGGACAGGGATCAGGGTCGGGGTCGTCGTCGTATGAGTCGGCAAATTTGGATGATACGGGGTCCAATTTGTACAGCCAACAATTTAGTCTACAAGAAAGGCCATCACAACCACAGAAGCTTCGACAACAACCCCAGCAGCAACAGCAGCAACAGCAACAACAGCAACAACAACATCATCATCAACAACAACAGCAGTCACCTGTTTTCATGCAGCAGCCACAGACACAACCTGGGCAAGCTATGGGAGGTGGTGGATCCAATTCTGGCAATGCCACGGCCAACCAGCCTAGTGGATCATTTCCTGGTATAGCGAGCGGACCTAACAGAACACCAAATGATGATCTGTTGGACGAATTCATGTACACGCTGGGCTTGAATGATTTCTTATACGATTCAAGAACACTTGGTTAAAAAATAACAAAATAGATATACAAGTTTTACAGGAGACTTTACTTAAATAAATACACTGTGTTTTATAGTTTTTGAAATAAAATACATACTTTAGACCGTATTTGCTTCTTATCCACCCTCTTTTAATCTACCAATTTATCTTTATTCTCAACCACATATCGTTTCATCATCAGCAAGTTGACCGCCAATTTCTTCAAAATGGAGACGCGCAATTGCGACTCGTATAAATAACTCATCATCAATTCACCAACATCAAGAATGTGCAATGTTGTTTCTATACTTGGCTCTAAAGTGTCATTTGCAACAGCAACAGTAGCCGCAGCAGGGTTTCCACTCGTCAAGTAGGATAACGTCGACCAACCATGTTCCAATTTCACTTGAGGACTGGTATGTGCAGAAGAACCACCACCACCACCCGGTTGCAAAGGCGATGTTGTTGATGAAGGATTAGCAATGCCCGCATTACTACCACCACCACCACCAAACTCATCTCCTCCAGGGTGCTTATAACCATGTTGGTTCAATTCTGCTGCAATTTGATCAACCACCGATACCATCAGTTGCAATTTAGTTGTGAGCGGTTTCAATGATTCACAATGTGTTTCATCACCGAGTAGTCCCTGTTTGCAAAGTAACGATTTACGTCTAATCAAATATATTGAAAACAAAACCATGGTATTGAATGCATGAAACAACATTTGTGCATGAACGAGATCCTTTGTCGGTTCAAATTGCGATGAGAATTGAATCTTGACTGTGTTTTGAGATGCACTATGTCCATGATTGTTATTGGTGTTCTCATGATGAAGAAAACTGTGATCATCAATAAATGAATTCGACGTGTTATCCAAGTACCCAAAATCAGTACTGAATGGATCTTGTCCAAGAATTTCCGAACTATGCTTTGCGCCAGTTTGTGGTTGTTGATGTAAATTAGATCCGCCAATTTCAATAGTACCAAACGAAAGCAACTTGATCAATTCAATACAACAATCAGCAACGCGTAAATAGTCATCATCGACATTTTCATCACCTTTACTAGGGAAACTGGTAAACGCAAAATCAAAGTTGTTTACTAAATCTTGGAAAGTCTTGAACCACAATTGATCTTTGATGAATTTCATATTCAACGCCGTGACAATCTTGGTATAGTTACTCAACAACAAGTAATCAATCTTTTCGTAATCTCTTTGCAACTTGTGTTTGTCACCATCCATGGGGAAATGCACACTGATTTCATCCAAGACTTTAAAGGCATCAATTTTGGCCATTTCCTTATATTGCTTGATTTCGTATATTCCATGCACCAACGAAGTGAATCCACATTTACCCAATTGATCAAGACTAAATGCAATTGAACGATCAAGCTCTTCATTTGCAGGGACGCTAGGACTAGCCGATTTGGATATCCGAAGCAACAACTCTTTAAATTGAATAGTACTTGTTCGCGAATACATATTCAAAGTTTCACCATTCATTGAACAACTTTCTTGGAAATCTTGATAACTTTTAAAACTCCACAAATATTCATCATTTCTATTAGGGACAACCAATTCACCCAAATCATTTGCCGATAAAGTCAATGGCACATTATACAACATGGAAAGGAAATTCGTCAATCGATATATAATGTAAACAATTCGAGATTGTGATTGCAAATTAATCAAATTCTTAAACTTTAACTCATCACTTAAAGTATTGGAAAATAACGAAACCTCCTCAGCTTGCTTTTTACTTGATTCAACCAACTTGTCATAAATCATCCTGTCCTCACCATGTATAGAAAATAGAATAGCTTCGTTGGTTTTGATTGATGTTTTGACAAGCGAGTTTAACGCATTCAATTGTCTCATAACAATAAATACATTGTTTGGATTGTCAGAAAATAATCCATAAATGACCGACAACGTAAGCGATTGTATAAGCCAAAGTGGATTCTTCGTACTACCTCCTCCATCATTGGCTTTGGTCTGTGGTGGGTTTTTCCTACTCTCCAAATAAATGTGAATGGCTCTTCTTGAAGCTTCATACAAATGTTCGGATTCACTTTTGCAGTTGGCTAATAACGCACCAATTGTAGCAGCTAACAAAGGTAAACAAACTCTAGCACTTTCATTTGATTCGTCTTCATCAGAAGCCATACTCATAATCTCATACTCATTCAATTTTGACACATGTATGAATGAAAAATGAGCCAAAAATTCCCCAACAAACCGATAAAGAAATGATTCCAATTTTTCATTTGAGGGTATAACTGGAGTAGAAATCCCACTGATGGGATACTTGTTCAAAGCACGACTGATTAGCTGGCGCATATGATTGGTGAACATTTTGTTTCTTGAAAAATTGCTCAATCTCATCTTGGGCATCTGCTCAAAGAGTTCCCTTTGAGGCGTTGTTGCATTTTCCAAATTTAGCAATGTATGTTGATCAATTGTGTTTTCAAAAACGGGATTCACTACATTCAGCTGAGAGCTATTGGCTTTAGGTGGCGATTTCAAATTAGCTGGAGAGCTAGCGTCAACGCCAGAAGAGCTAGCGGAAAACTGGTCGCCATAAAAGGAGTATCCACCAGGCATGAATTTAGCTCCAACATCAATTTCGTGAGTCAATTCATCAATATCATTAAGGAAATTCCATTCAGGATTGACGGCTTCATCGGTTCTACCAGGTACACGATCCTCATCGGGTTCTTGAAGTATAGGAGTCAATACTCGAATATGCGAGGTAGGATCCATATGCAATGCTTGATCCAAAACATCATCAGGTATATCGTAAAAGGAGTATCCTGAACCATCCAAGTACTTGTCGAGTTGTCCAGTGTGGTGAAATGTTTGCAGTTGAGCCTGTGGTTGAGCTTGTGAAGGTGGTGGAGGTTGTTGTTGAGGCTGTTGAGGCTGTTGTTGTTGTTGTTGTTGTTGTTGTTGTGGTAGCGGTGGTGGCTGCTGCTGCTGTTGTAATTGGTGCTGGTGCTGGTGTTGTAGTTGGTGTTGATGATGCGCATTTACGCCATTCTGAATCTCTTGACTTGTCAATGTAACTGTTGGCATCATATATCCTCCATCAAATTGCGAATTTGTACTATTGACACTATCAGTTCTTGTTTGCCCCATTGCCGTAAAAGTTGAAGGGTGGGAAAATGACCCATGATGACTAACATTGACTGGTGGCGTTGGGTACCCATTAATACCAGACGTTATGGAGCTTGTACGTTGCATCTTGACAATATTGGAAGTATCAGATAATCCGGGTATATGAGCAAGATTATCTAGCCAATTCATTTCATCTGCTGAACTTGATGGCAAAAATTGAGGTGTTGAAAATTCAACATTGTCACTTTGTGGATATACATCACTAAACTCGGGTATATTGACAGCATAGTTTGCACCCGACTGTGCTGAAAAGGAAGTTCCTCTTCTCGCTCTTGTTGGAGTTATGGCGATCCCCGTAGAACCAGTCAAATCAGGTGTATGCCTATTGTGCTCAAGTGCTTGTCTTTTCAAATTAGCTGGATTGGAGCTCTTTCTAGTAGCGTTGGCTGATGAAGATGTAGACGACGCAGGAGTCACTGTGGCACCCGTCGGGAGTGATGGTTGCTGTGCAAACGCACTGCTATTACGTTTTGCCTTCAGTACTTTTGCTTTAGTCGTGTTGGCTTTCGAGTCAAACAAGTTCAAGTTAAACTCTACTGGTTCAGCTTTTATCTTTGTTGTATCTTGAGCTACTGGACTGGCCTCATCTTCACCTTCATCTTCTTTCAGCCTTATGGACTTACGCCTAAGTCTAGTGATTGCATCAGTACAACCAGCATGTAGCTTCTGTGCATGACGTAGTAACAAGTCTCTCCGACTAAATTTTCTTTGACATACTCCACAACTAAATGGTTTTTCCTTTGTATGAGATCTCTCATGTCGCCTCAAATGCTCCAATCTCGCAAATGCACGTGTACAGATTTGACAAACGAATAATCGTGGTTTACCTGAAGGAGTTGTACCATATGCTGTTAGTTCCATTGGAATGTTTTTCGTTTTTTTGGTTTTAGTATGTTTGCTGTTGTCGTCGGTTTCCTTTTCAATGGGAGTAGACTCAGCACTAAGTGGAGTTGGAGTTGGAGTTGGAGTAGGCTCTTCTTCCAGCCTCCCATCATCAGGAATGTGATTCAAAGATGAGTGTGATGTTTCACTCCTAAGTCCAATACTAGTGGTATTCATGTATCCTGTTGTATTAAAAGTAGAAAGCATGCAAAAGAGTCTTTGAATGAATTTGTGCTGTATGACGGTGTCTCGATTTTTTTTTTTCTTGTTTGTTTTTTCTCTCTTTGTTTGGATATATATCGAACAATGCAAGTAAAATTAGCTTGCCGAGTGAATTAAGGGAAAAGGTGGTAACTAGTATGGGTATCAGTTAGTGGCTTGCCTTCTGGGAACCATGTACCAGTAGTAGAAACGAGTTTTGAAAGTTTTCTTGTGGTGGTGCTAAGTTTGTAATGGAAAAAACGCGGATATTGCGTTGAGTGTGAGTGACCGAGAATGACGGGGATTATACTTTTTTCTCTTTCTCTATTTGTTTTATTTTTGTCTGTTGGTTTTGGGGTTGTTGTTGAAAAAAAAAAGAACCCAACGAAACCTGGATGAGCAATTCTTTTGAAAAAGAGGAAACACAACAGTAAAGATAAGTAGTTTGAAATACAATTGGTTTAACGAGTTGTGTATAACCTTAATTCTGTATGGATTTTGTTTGTTTGCTATATGTGATCTTGTTTGAAAGTAATTTAATACCCTTTCTCTATAGTAGTAGATATATACTAAAGAGTTATTTTCTATTGACTTTCTTATTTAGCTTGTTATTATATGGATGATATTTCTCTGGGGTAAAAAAGTAGAGTTGTGTGTGTGTGTGTGTGTGTGTGTGTGTGTGTGGTGTCCTTTTTTGAAGGCTAAACGACAAAGATTTATTGGAAAACAAATAAACAATCAGACAGACAGACAAGAAAACAATACAAAGGTCGTGTCTATTGGTAAAATGTCAATTGTTAACTATGTAGTGCATGCACCAAATTCACTTTTTTTTTTTGTCCGGGGCTTGTTAAAGACAGACATAAGATCCGTATTCTGTATATAAGACACTTTTTTTGTCTGACAAAAAATATAGACAAAGAAGTAGAATGGAGAACAATGTCAAAATTATATCTTTGAAAATCTGAAATGTGGGGTTGTTCAATAGTACACTACCTCTAGTAGTTAAGTCTTATTATTAATCCCTTTGTTTTATTGGCTCTGTTTGTATGTGTTATGAAACTTCGTGGGGTATTTTCATTGTGACTTGAATCTACAAAAGACTCAGAACATTCCAATGCTGACATTAATGCTACAACTTCAATGGAAATACAACATGTGTTACGTATATACACTGGGTTTATGGGCCAATCTGAATCTTTGTTAACCGTATCTCTTTTCAACAAAAGATTACTTTGTGTTATTCGGACTTGGCCGCGTAAATCAATTGAAAGATAATAAATCCGAGTCATTCTTTACAGACTTATCCATGGGGTAGGTAGCATTGGTTAGTGCATTAGTGGTTGTATAACCATACAAACAATCATGTAGCCACCATTGGTAGCAAAGGAGGAGGGTGTGGGGTCCCCAGCGCCTCTTGCAGATACTACACGTGGGTCCCTTTCGCAGGCAATGAAGATCTGGCCAAGACTAGACGCGTAGTTCACGCTCGCTGAAAAGTTCAAGTTGTTAGCTGTTTTCTAGTGAACGTTTTATCAAATCTGTTCGAAAAAACTCCGAGCAATGCCGAGAATTTTCTAAAGGGTGATGCATAAAATGTCTGATTAATTCTGCAAAAACTGTCAGGATAAAAAGTTAGCATAGAGAGAGACGGTAATTTCAACCTATCAAGCATCAATCTTCTTTAGTTCTTTATAGAAACGTCTTTTAGGCTGTCTAACTTTGTAGCAAGATTATCACAACAAATTTTAAAGCATATGCCACGGGGGAACAAGTATAGAGAGGACACCACCTCTACTCCTACACATTGTACTGAAATCAAATGAATAAACAGCTTTCGAAACTAGCACTTTGCAGTGTGTCTTGATACCTTTTCTTTGCTTACACATCCTTGGAGTAGTTGAGTGTTATTACACTTACGTAACTTATGCACTGATAAAGATCAAGGTAACTCATTTCATTTCCGAATAATGAAAGTAAGAGCTTGCGAATTATATTCTGTCCACTTTGTAAAGTAAACGATGCTCTTTCATCGCATTACTACTCTTTAGAGAGTCAACTTAATACGCCCTCGAGTTGTCAATATGCAAAACTCAATGTGGCACACACAGTTTCGGGCTTTCCGTAACGAGTCAAAAATAGAGTAACCAAAGGCTTCAATATACGTTTTTATTTTACATGATATACTAAAGATATACATTGTTGTAACGACGTAAACAATCAATATGCAGATCATCCCACAGTTTTAGCGACGCAAACATCAGTTGGCGGTATCAACGACATCAAGGTTTTTGCGCAAATAAGCTAGCAATGGTTCGGCAGTTTTGGTGCGTTTTAAGTGTATTGATCAGCAACTCTTCAACTCATGATCAATACATTTCCAAATCAAACCAGACACATTCTCCAAATGTAATGGTGTCCCATTACAATTCAATTGATAATGATGATTACTTTTGGAAAAAGTCAACCTGTCGAAACTCACTGCATAAACTTGATCCATGATATCAACTTTCTCCACCTGGATAATACAGATGGAGTCAATGATTGATAAAACCTGATATTTTCACGAACCGCAAGAGAACTCAGCACTATTAAAGCAAGTTTGCGAAAACAAACAAAAAAGATCAAAAATCTAAAAAAAGGAATCCAAAAATCTGAACAATTTGCAACCCTATTTATACTTTGGCATGTCTGTGGTAAACACCCTTTCCCCTCATTTCAATCAAAGCAATAAAACTAGGCATCACCACTTTTCTTTTCCAAAATAATGATTTTACAAAAACGAGTTGATCTTTTTGTATATACGTAACTTCGTCTTTTAAATTATTCGCAAAAACTTGTTCACTAATCTAGGAAGCAAATGAAAACACAAAGATCTGAACAAGGACGTATATTCTACACACACACATTGAAGCGGTGTTCCGGTGATCGTCATATTGTATTTGATTTGGTGAATACACGATATAGATGATTGAAACCATGCTGGTGTCACACATCAATATCACACGTTTTCTTTCTTAAGAAAAAAAAAGCGATCTGGTTTTTGCGACACTTGTTGCACATAACATACCCCCCCCCCTCTCCACCACTTTGAGGTACTTTCTCTCGTTTACCACACAAATGTTGGTATGTGATGTATACACCATGAGATCAACAAATACCAACTCACCACACTAGAATCAAGATATCAAGAAGTATTGGTTGAGCAAAATCTTGCAGGCAGCAATAAAATGCCGGTTATACTATGGAGTCATATCAAATAAAATTCTACAAGAAATACATACAAAAGTCAAACATAGATGCAGAACAAGTAATCACCCGTTTTGAAGAATTCATCGAAGACTTCCAATGGGTCTTTATAGAAAAAAGTGATGCATATAAAGTACAACCGACACAAAAATGTTGTTGGACTTTGACGTTTTGTAAATGTATTGGTCCAGGAAAATAATCATCTCACTCTTTTCTGACCAACATACTCCAAAAGCACAATAGACGCTGTACGGTACGGCAAACAATGATCCATCCGTTACTGTAGTTGAAAGAAAGCTATTATATATATAAAAAAAAACAGAGGTAAGGGAATTTTGCAACACTATTTATACCCCAGACTTTTTTCTTTGAGAAGATAAATGCGTGACAGGGGAAACGGTGTGAGAAATAAAAATCAAAAAGGGAGAAGGGAGAGCTTGAGTGGTGATGTCTTGTAAATCTCTTTTGATACACGCACAAAGTAACAACTTATATTTAGTTTTTGGTTATTTTGATTCTTTGTTGGAATGTTAAGAAAGCGAAGGTTGTTTGAAGAATTGAGTTACCACGAACGATATTGCTGTCGTATCTTTATTTGAAAGACTTACCTTTCGTGTTGGTTGCGACGCAGAAAGCTCACACTCTCTGTTTTTGCTGGATTTTGTTGTGAATTGATTTTGTTGATATCCTGTTTATTGTTAAAAAGTCGCATTTGGCTGATTTTCATTTGCAACTTTTTCAGTCAGAAGTGAATAATATAAATAGGACTCAATTCTTCCTAGAATTGAGTTATTTAACTCTATAAAAGTAATAATGAGGAAAAAATGTTTTGTGTTTAATAACATTAACTTAAGCCTTTTGCCTAGCAATTGGCGTTGAGTTAATTCCCACCAATATCACTGCATTTACGACATATTGATAATAGCAAGACGCAACCTCAATTGAGTACACTTTGTATTTTGATAGCAGATGTCTATGCTTTGCAAATTATTTTATTTATAACGCTCTTGGTGTATTTGCGGTTAGTCGTATTTTGTCCGTTTGCTGCTGTTTGGTAAATGGGGTATAAATCGACAATCGTGTATTTAACTCAAACGAGTTTACTGCATGACATTGGTGCAAGTACTCAATCGGTTAAGGCCGCGCAAGATAAGGAGAGGGAGTGTACATGGCTCATTTTGTTTTTTTTCTGCGCCACAGTTTTCGCAATCGCCCAAAGGAGGAGAAATAAAATAATTACTCAGCAAATAACAGACTCAGCTGAGGTTTGATCTTTCTCTACAATCACCTTCAATTGTTAACCATACTACTCCATCATGTCACAGCCAATTAAGCTATACACATGGGGAACCCCTAACGGATTCAAAGTTTCCATCTTTTTGGAATTTCTTGGTCTCAAATACGATGCTATTCCAGTAGACATCGGTAAGAATGAACCCAAGTCTGATTGGTTTGTCAAATTGAACCCCAATGGACGTATCCCCACCATTGAAGATCCCAACTTCAAGTCTGATAATGGTGGCAGTAGTGGTAGTGGACCATTGGTTTTAAGTCAAACAGGTGCTATATTGCAATATCTTGCAGACACTTATGATAAACAACACAAGTTTAGTTACCCTTATGGCACTGCTGAATACTACAAGACTTTGGAGTACTTGATTTTCCAAGTTAGTGAAAATGGACCCATCCAAGGTCAGGCAAACCACTTTATCTTGTATGCGAAAGAAAAAGTACCATATGCTATTAATAGGTACACTACCGATGTCAAGAGGATTTATGGTGTTTACGAAGACATATTGTCAAGAAACAAAGCTAATGACGGAAAGTATTTAGTCGGTGATCGTTATACTGTTGCTGACTTTGCCTTGTTTGGATGGGCAGTTCGTTTGAAAGCTTTGGATATCGATATTCATCAATGGCCATTATTGGGTAAATGGCATGATGCTTTGGAATCCTTGCCAGAAGTTCAAAGAGGTATTAGAGCAGTGCCACCAAAGTGGCTAAACGATGATGATACAGCGAAAGCGTAGACACGTATTATTAGTCCGATAGCATTCTACAACCAGCCAAGTAAACTCTTCTATCTCCATCTTTGTAAAAACGCGTGTACTAAATCTCATATATAAATCAAGAACTAAACATTTGTCACTAAATCTTCTTTTCGTCATCGTCATCATCGTCATCATCGTGCTGTCTTCTAGAGCCACCACCACCATTCGAAGCTTTACCCTCATCATGTTTCATCAAATCTTCAACCAATTCAACGCTGGGCTTATTCTTTTCCAAATCGAAGTGAATATGGTCGAATCCAGTATTACCTCTGCTATTTGTGTACTTGACTTTATGAATCTGTGAATGATCAGGAACCAACTTGTTACAACGTCTCAAATCATACCATGGTAACGTAAACACTTCTTCGATAGATTCTAAACTTCTACCTTTCAATTCAGGAAGGAAGAATGCCCAAACTAATGAGATGCACAAAACACCAACGAAAAAGTAGAAAGCTCCGTATGAATTCATAGCAATCATCATCTTGGGTAATGCCTTGGAGTTACCATATTGATTAGCAAAATGTAAAATCATAACCAATGATTGAGCAAAAGATCTAATACCAAGAGGGAAAATCTCACCACCAATCAAATATTGTATAGAGTTGAACCCAACTGTCCAAAATGTACCACTCAAAAAGATTGCTGCCAAAGCACCTTGACTTGCCCTCTTTGCTGATCCAGTAATTACAACTCCCTTTTCAGCAGCTTCAGGAACCACTGTCAAAAAGATGGCATAGTATAACAAACACATCATTTGACCACAAATACCAATATAAATGGCTCTTTTCCTACCCAAGATATCAATAATGAAAAATGCTGAAAGGTAAGCTGACACAAACTTCACAACACCCAAGACGGCCGACATTTTCAAAGTACCAATACCAGTCACACCAATCAAGGAAAACAATTCCGAGGCATAAATTGTCACAGCATTGGCACCACTCCACTGACCCAACACTTGAGTTGCACCAGCAATAAAGACAAATCTGTAAGCAATACTCTTTACGGTAACAATTTGTTTAAACATTGACCACAATGATTGATTCTTGGTGGCCTCCTTTTCTGCCATTACTTGTTCATTGATATCACTAATTTCTGCAATAATGTATGGATGATCATTTGGCAAATGCCTCAATTTACTCAATTTGTCAATAGCCTCTTGAGATTTGCCATGCTTCAACAACCAACGAGGACTTTCAACACACCAGAAAAATGAACTGATAAAGATCAAACCAGCCATGATAATTTTGGTGGATAATGTGACTCTCCATTGCTTGTCATTGGGTGAACCATCACTGGTTTCACTAGGGATATGCAATGCTGATCCATAATTGGCAAAATAACTCAACATGATACCCAAATACACGGCACCAGCAAAGATACAATTGGCCATACCACGAATAGGACTGGGGGCAACTTCTGACATGTACACAGGACCAATAGATGTAGTTTGTCCAATAGCCAACCCTTCAATCAAACGACCAGCGTATAATTGACCAACAGAATTTGATGAAATTTCAATAATAACCCCAACAACCCAAAGAATACAAACCAACTGCAAAGCTCTAATTCTTCCCAAGAAATCAACTGATTTCATGGCAATGATGGCACCACCAATAGATCCCAATTGCACCATTGATGTGATATTTGACTTCAAATTGGCAAGCTCATTCTCCGACTTGGATTCATCACTAAGACCAAACCGTTGTTTAAATGCAGGAAGAGCAATATTTCCCGAAATATTACCTTCATCTAAACCCCTACCAGCACCAAACATACCAAACACAAAGATACTCAAGTATAAAGTTTTGTTGAAAATCTGTGGTGGGTGATCAGTGGTATCAACAGAAAATCTAAATCTTGACCAGAAAGATTTCTTGTTGTCATCTTCGTGACTTGGATATGGTTCTGCTGTGATTACATCTTGAGATTTCTCACTTTGCACATCATTGGCTTTATTTGATTCAACTTGTGTAACTGCAGCATCAGATTTTTCATATTTCTTCGAAAGTGGGAACATCATAATCTCGCTTGTAGATCCTTCTTTAATAATAATATACGTCAAACTTTGAATTTGTCTTGGCTAAAGTTGATGCTTTATTTTTTTTCTTAGGTGGGAATCCCTGCAGTCAAATAAAAGATAAATATGTCAAAGGGTCGAAAGGAGATACTGCTCTACTTATATATATATATTTCAAATCAAGGAAGGAGTAGAAAGTTAGATAGCACATTGTGTTGCAGGTGTAGGAAGCGTTATTGGGGGCTTGCAGTGTAATGTATGCATCGGCCCGTTCTATTACTTTTGTTTCTTTTTTCTTTTGTGTACAATAGTGCAAAGCCTTACTATGGATGTCTATTGTTAATCTTCCCCACTTACACTCCCCGGAGGTATTCGTGAACAACAAAAGCAAAGTCTCTTAGTGCAATATTACTATCAGAAAACTTTTGCATGAAAAGCGCTTTTTTTCTTAATATGTGGAAATGATATATTTTTTTTTTTTGTTGAGTTCCATTCTGGTTTAAAGTTTTCTGCAACCACGGCTAAATGATGCATTTGTACAAAAATAGGTTAATTAGGTTAACTAACTTTATATGCATGGGAGAAAGGTGGGGAAAAGAAAAAGGTATTCTTGGAAAGGAAATTTAACGCAATTGAAGACGTGAAAAACTAAGCACTAGCTAGAGCCAAGACCTCGGAGCTTTCAATGAATGTAAATGCTTGGCTAGCCAAACCTCACGGGGTTGTTGAAACTATATTTAGAAACGACAACGATATTTGATGTACAGTTGTTTGCTCATCGTTTCCAATGTGTAGTCAGAGGCAATACCCATGTTTACAGGGGAGTCTATTTAGTGTTAATGGCCTGGTAGTCACTTCTTGACTTCTTTTTTTTTTTTTATTACTAATTCGACTTCTCAACTCGTAATCTTCACCTTTGACGTGTGTTTTCGTTTTACGCCGTGTTTCTCGGAGTTTCTTTGCATTTAGTTTTCACCCATGTCACACAAAACCGCATTTGTTTTGGCTTTCGTGAAAGAAACAAAAAAAAAAAAGCAAACGGGAAAACAATAGAACACGAAAAGGATTTGAGCAACAAGTGCAGCAAGACTTTTGCATTGTTATGTTAGCGTCGTGTTTCATAAGGTGGTATGCTTCCAACGTCAAGTAACAAGAGCCAGTTGCCCAAATGATGTCAACTTCGCCACTGTTGACTCAATGAGCACACGTGGGTCTATCTTTGCAAAGTCTTGTTAGTGCCACTTGGTTATGTAAACTTCCCCTCCATAACTGTCATTGTATTTTTTCGCATATTCAAAAAGGTGGGGTTGAGTGTGACTAAAAACTTATTTGCTATTTGTTTACTGTATTTATTGTCTATTATTTATTGTTTGTTGTGGTTATTGTTGTATTGTTACATTCTAAATTTCACTTGACTTTATTAACAATCATATGATGCAACACAAACTGAAACCTAAAAAAAACATCACGTAATGATTAAATATCAGACGACAATTGGGCAATGAGCAAAGCAATAAACTTTATCGTCTTACAACGTGTTTGAGAGGAGTTTTGAATTCATTTCGTAATAACTCAAAATTTTGCTAGTGTAACCCGCCTTGAAGGGAGGAAATCAAGTCTAAACTTTTTAGTCCCTTCATTTTTTTTTAGTTCTTCTCTAGAGAAAGAGGGGAGGAGAAGATAATCCCGGAGTTGTTCAACTAAGAAGAGGCCAACAAAAAATAAAAACGATGTAATCAAAACGTTTTCTTTGAAACCTCATTCTTTCAATCAACAGTAATCAAATCTGTGTTGGAGAAAAAGGGTGTGGGGGTAAAGCACATATACCCCTCCTCCTTTGCGTTATTTCTTTTTTTTTTTTTTCTTTTTGTTGTATGCAAATCGTTCCGATGTTCTATTTTACATTTATCAAACGTTGATATGCACCTACAACTAAATAGTAAGGATAAGGAATAATCCGGAGTACACGTGTGCAATGCACACCCTAACCTAATTAAATAAAAATCCACCTCCATGAAGAGTGATGATATTTTGTTTCACCTTTTCTCTCTCTCGTTCGTTTAGTTTTCCCCGCACGGAGCTAAGATCCTTGTAAACAATAGAGCCTCGAGAGAGATCGGAACAAAAAACCAACCGAGAGATTCAAAATGGGAGTGTTTATTGTTCAAAAGAATTCATATTGTACAGCTAGATAAAACAATATATCTTATCCTAATAAATTGGAGAACACAAAACTACTTAATTTCTTTCTAGAATTATTTTGTGTAATTATTGCTTAGTTCAAGTCTAAATTTAGTCGTGTAACTGTTGCCAAAAATAAATACCATATTGAGGGGAAAAGGTTTACAGCTGTTTAAGTGATTGCCCCTGTCATTCTCAAACATAACCATCAAAACACATCACTTGAATGCTGGTCAATTTTCCCCACCATTTTTTTGAGTTCAAGGTCCTTCTTAGCAACTTCTTTCCCACACTGCCCTACGAAGGCTAACCTGCTAATATTACTGTATACATATTATTAGAATGTACAAAACGAGTCTATATCATAAGGATTACCCAGTCGTGATATCGGAAACACTTCCCTCTGCCGTATCCCACCTCTCCTCCCCGTTTCTTTGTTTACCCTTGTCTAGTCTTTTTAACTTTTGGTCTTTCATCATGGAACGATCTTTTGCGCTCATTAATTGGAGAACCTCCTTGCTTCTCTTCTGACAATTTGGGGTTTCTTGGTTCAGTTCTTGCTATTTCAGGACGTTTTACAACCAATGCAGATTCAGAACCTGGAACAATGGGGGATGCAATTGAAAGTTTTTTAATGGCCGGTTTGGTTATGGGAGGCGTAATTGTTGTTGTCGTTGTTGTCGTTGTTTGTGGTTGTTGTTGTATACTAGGTGTCTGCTGTTGTACACTAGGTGTCTGCTTTTCTTGCTCTTCTTTGTTTGTAGCTTGAGCTTCTGTGGATTTTGGTTCTACCTTTTGCGTGGGTGGTTTAGATGCACCAGAGACATCATTTGATGTTGAAGCTTCCAATTTTGATTGCGCTTGTGGTTGCGCTTGTGGTTGCGCTTGTGGTTGCGCTTGTGGTTGCGCTTGTGATTGCACTTGTGGTTGTATCACAGTAGACACATCGTTTGGTTTGTGCAGTGGTAATTGTTTATTCGAAGCACCAGTAGTACCAACTGGTTGCGAAACATGGGTATTGGGTTGTGATGTGAATGAGGGTTCTGATGTCTGAGGTGTTGTGCTTCCTGCTCCAAAAGTACTTGTTTTCGTGAAACCAGAATGATTGGTTGATTGTTGCACTGGTGCTTGACCCAGTTGATATTGAGCGATTCGTTGCAGTTGTACACCTTGCACAGGTGCGGCTTGCGATGATTGACCAAAGGTAGAGTTTTTTTGAAAACCACCCACTCGTGGTTGAGTTGTTGGACGTGCCACTGGTTGAGTTGTTTCCTGGGCTGTTAATTGTGACGTAGGTTGAGATGATGGTTTCACTTTCGATTCAGCTTCATACTTTTCAACTTTTCTTGTCAACATCTTCATCTTAAACTCAAACTTCTTCTCAACCTCTTGTGTTGTCTTGGTCTTTTCTTGTTCAATTCTCTGTTGTACCTCATTCCTCGTCTTATCCAAAAGCTGTTGAAGTTCATTGTACTTGGTCAGTGAGACATTTGAATCACTACCACCAGTGGCTGAAGACTCGAGCGATTTGCGTAATTCCTCCTTCTCTTTGTTAAACTCAGTCTTTAATTTCGCCTCCAACGCAAACAATTTCTTGACCAACTCATTCTTTTCACGTATCAAACCACCATTCTCCTCTTTTAAAACATTGAGTTGCTTATTCAACTCTTCAACTTTCCGTTGAACTTTCAAATCTTGAGCACCGGAAGGAGAAACTTGTTTACTTTGTAAGGTGTCGATTTTATCCTTCAATTGTTTCAACTCCTTCTCCTTCGAATCGATGATTTCTTTTTCTCTAGTGGCGTGCTCTTGCTTCAATGTCTTGATTCTATCGTTAGCTTTGTTTTTCAATTTATCCATTTGCTCTTGCATTCTAATAATTTCAGGTGGCGGACCTTTGGGTTCCTCCGGTTTCTTTGCTAATGCATTTGTTGAAATGGCCTTGAGACGAGCATTTTCCTCTTCGAGTAAGCGTAATTTCTGCTGATCAATTCCAACTTGATTGTTTTGTGTCTGGGAGCTTTGTTTAACAGTATCTAACTCATTTTTCAATTTAGTAAAATCTGTTTTCAATTTTGCAAGCTCAGCATCCTTTCTTTTTATTTCATATGCAAGATCATTTGTATGTTCCTTCAAGTTATTAATTTGTTGCAACTGACTTGCAAGTTGATTCTGCTCTTTCTCGTTGCCACTCAAATTCAACGTGCCTATATTATCCTTCAATGAATGGAGAGTAGTAATTTCTCTTTCCATGCTCTCAATCTTGACCTTCAAGTTTGAATTTTCTTCCTCAACTGCTGATAACTTGGTATCACTACCCTCCTTTTCACGACGAAGATATTCAATAACCTGCTTAACGTTATTCGATTCACCATCTTCGCCATTTTCGGATGTTCCACCCAACTCCAAACGATCAAGTAAAAGCCTATTCTGATCTTCCAACTCTGCCCGCTTGGTCTTGGCAAGATTCCTTTCATTCTCCAAATCCAACCTGCTGACGCTTAGCTCACCCTCTAAATCTTTTAACTTTTTGTTAATTATTTCTTTTTCCTGCTTAAGCAGGGTTATGATATACTCGTTGTTTACCACTTTGTCTTTTATAGTTTTTATCTCTTCTGCCAATGATGTATTCTTTTCAGCCTCCATATCCAACTTACTCTGCAAAACAACCACTGTTTTCTTCTCATTTTCAAGTTTCCCATTTGCATCATCAAGTCTATCTTCATATATTCTTTCCAAACTGTCGAACTTTACAGCCTTACCTTCAACTTCTATAAATTTACGTTGCAATGCATTATAATCAGCGACAAACTTTTCCTTTTCTTTTTCCAATTCTTGTGCCTTGTCATCATTTGCTTTTTTCAATGTAGTAATCTCATCATCTGCATCTTTCCTCTCCTTGGCAAGCTCAGCGTATTTTGCCTCCCAAGAAGTCTTCTCTTCATGAAATGTTTTAACCTTGTCAGCTATAGCAGTTTCCTTATCATTTACCAACTTTGTCAACCCCACAAGCCTGTCTCCTGCGCTTTTCAAATCTTCTTGCAATTGTTTAACTTCTGGTTTACTGTATGCATTGAGTGTTGCATCCTTCAATCTGGCGTTCAACTCCACAATCCGTTTGTCCTTCTCCGATACCTCATTCTTCAAATGTAACAACTGTAAACTCAAATCATTGATTTGCTCCAACTTCGTGTTCTGAGCCTTGAATGTCTTTTCCGATTGGTTAGACAAAGTCTGAAGTCTTTCTTCACGTTCATTGAGCTTTCTCTGTAAATTCTGGGCTGCCTCGGTTGAATCATTAAGTTTTGCGGTAATCTCCTTGATTGAATCATCTCTTTCCCTCAACATTGCCTGCAAATTCACAACTAAATCATTCAATTTCATCTTGTCTTCTCTCAACGATGTGAGCTCGTTATTGAGCGATAATTGCATCCTATTGGCAAAGTCTTTCTCTTGTTGTAAAGTAGCCAATAATGTATTATTCTGCGCAAGATTTGCTTGTAATTCCCGAAGGTCTTGAGATTTTTGCCTTAATTGGTCTTCCAATTTTTGTGCCTGTTTACTCCAAAATGCCAACTCTGATTTGACTTGGCTCTTTTCAGCCACTGCCAAGTCAATCGATTTCTGAGTAGTTGACAATCTCACCTCTGTCAATTCGAGGGACTTGTTTGCAACAGAAAGTTGTGTTGCAAGTTCATTCTTGGTCTGTTTTACTTTCTCCAACTCCTCATTTGCCTTTTTCAATGTATCAGCTGACTCCTCTTTCATTTTCTTAATGACGGACTCATATTCCTCGATCTTTTTAGTTAGCTCTATATTTGGTACCGACTGGTTGACACCAACTACCCCGTCTGCCATTTTAGTGTTGAGTTTTCGAAGAGCATCTCTCTCACTTGTAACTGCGATAAGCTTAGCATTCGCACCTTCCAATTCGCTGTCCAAAGTCATTATAGCCTCTTGAGCCTCTTCTATGGCTTGTAAATTGTTGCTTTCCTCCTCTGAATTTTCCAACTTCCTTGTCAATTGTCTCACAGCTGTAAGCAAATCTTGATTCTTTTGTCGAAGCTCAATAATATTCTTGAATGTTAGCAATCTTTCTGATACCAACTTGTCAGAATCAGACTCAAATGATTCGTCAAAATTGCCCGTGCGGTCTAGGATCTTCTCAATCTTACTCCTCTCAATTAATGCAAGAGGTTCATCGTTGTTGTCTCTAATATGCGAATGTATGAGAAAATAGCAAATTTGCCTGCCCAAGTCCTTCACGACCTGCTTCAAAGAAATTATCTCATTCTCGTAATCAACGCCCGTTGATTTGAGCTTTTTACAATCTTTTTCAAGTGCCACATTGTCAGCACGAAGACGGTCTATTTTCACATTCAACTCTGATACCAAGGTTTCATAAAATTGGATTTGATCCTTATAATTTGCAATGGCAGGTTTTCTAGCATCGAGCTCAATGACAAAATTCTCCAATTCCTTTTCCAACTTTTCCCTTTGTATTCTCTCAACCGTAAGCTGTTTCTTCACATGGTTGTATTCGGCAAACAAATTGGGTAATGAAATTCTAGAAAGTTCCGAATCATCATTTGAGTCAAGAATTCGTTCCTTGTCACCAATTTGTGCATTTAGTGCCGATTCCATCCTTTCAAGCTTTTCTTCCAATTCATCAATCAATTTCTCTTGTGAGGATATTGTTGAGTTAAGAACATCTATATTTTCATCCGCTTTCCTTTTGAGCTCTTCGGAGTACGCTTCCAACTGTTCAATTCGTGTAGCACGTTGTTCGCTTTGAAGCTTAGTCAATTCCAACAAGTCCTGGTTTGCGTTGGATTCTTCTATAATTTTGGACTCAACAGACCTAAGTTTCGACTCAGTAGCAGACTTTTTGGCAGACTCAGTTTTCAATGATGCCTCAAGATCTGAAATTGTTTTCTCGTGTCTCTTGACTAACTGTTCGAGACTCTCTGACTTGACACTCAATCTATTAACTTTTGACTCAGATTGTGACTGCTCCGATTCGTACTTTTGCAACAAACTTGTATAATTCAGTTGTGCTGATTTTAATTGCTCATCATACCAGAGTTTTTGATCTTTCAAAAAATTAGCCTCGTTTGTAGCCTTTGTTAATTGCAAACTGATAGCAAACTTTTCATTTTCCGATCTATTGTACTCCATTGTGATCTGGTTTAACTTTTTACTTTGAGCTACGTTTGCAGATGATAACTCCTCAAGTTTTTCCATGTGTTTAATTTCTTGATAACTTTGTTTCTCATTCAATTCTCTCAATTCTAAAGCCTTTTCCGAGCTTAGTCTCTTGTACTCACTAACTTGCACGGACAATTGTTGATTCGAAAGTTCTAGCTCTTTGACCTTGACTTCTTGCTTTTTCAATTTTGAGGTTAATTGTGCATTTTCATCCCGTAATGTAAGCAACGAGTTATCAGCCTCGGAATACTTTTCTTGAAGCGAACTGATTGTGTTTCTTGAGTTTGTGAAAGTCTCTTCGAGCTTTGATTTGATTTGATTGTTTTGAGTCTGTAATTTTTCAAACTCATGTGCTTTCGCCACAAGTGCATTCAATATATGATGATTTTTTACTCCGTGAAGCGTATTTTCGTCAATTGATAGAAACTTACTCAACGCTGTTTTTGACTCCCCTTCAAGAATACCACCATCATGAGTGTGTGGCAAAATATCATTTCTTATTGGTGAACTTGCTACTTCTTGAGTCGAGTTGTAAAGCTCCGAATGCTCATTGTCTGGGGCCACATCAAACAACTTGGGAGTTGTAATGGTTTCTTGATCCTTAAGTGGGGGTAAAGATTTTGAAGGTGTTGTGTATTGCTGTTTGTCTGAGGCGGGCGGTTGTAGAAATGAAGTATGAGGATCCTCATGCATCAGTTCGTCCTCCACCCTTGATCCTTCATCATCATTTTTCGGTATTACTTTATTCTCATCAGTTTCCCGTCTTTCGGGTCTTTTAGATGACTGATCACCATCGTTGGAGGTTGATTGTTGAGATGTTTCGTTTCCTTGTGATTGACCAGAGGTTTCAATTGTTTCCTTATCGTGTGCGCCACTTGCGGAAAGTTTCTGAAGGTCGCCTTCGGTATCCGCCTCATGATCATTCTTTTTCTGCCTTTCAATTGATGGCTTGTCTTCACCCATACTCGGTAAATAGAGCAATTATGTCTATGGACTTTCAATGTCTTGCGATGTTCACAATGCTCGCAATTGTTTATTTTTCTGCCTACCTGGGAGATCAAGCCGCAGATTCAATTACCGTTTTGGATGTAGCTCAAAGACAAAGCGAAATCTCTCATGTATATATTTGACAAGTAGTGATTGTTGTATACGAGTAGTACCCAAAGACCCAACCCTGTATGATCTAAAGAGGTTTGCTGCCACCACTGAGAGGTAATTGTAGTGTTATTTTCCCACAAAACAACGAAATTTGTAAACTACACTCATTGGAATAGCTGGCTGACTGGCTGGCTAACTAACACACACACACTCTCTCTTGCTGGTGGGGCTATTATATAAAGTTGGACCCCTTTGAGACTATCGTCTAGTTCATTCTTGGGGTGCAACGTCATTGTGAAGTATTTGAGGGCTATAGCCCTCAATCTATATCAAGTTATAGTTCATCACGTGACAGTTTACTACGCAGGCAGACGAAGAGAAAAAAGAAAAAGAAAATATCAACCGCACGTACAAAATTTCCACCAATCTCTTAACTAACATCATCTACAACCAACCATGATTGAACCATCATTGAAAGCATTAGCTTCGAAATACAATTGTGAAAAATCAATCTGTCGTATCTGTTACGCTAGATTGCCACCAAGAGCAACCAACTGTCGTAAGAGAAAGTGTGGTCACTCCAACCAATTAAGACCAAAGAAGAAGTTGAAGTAATCTATTTGGATCTTCTTCCCGATATTGACAGAACATATGATGTTGTCATTTGCAGTATATTAGACGATAGAGGAATATACCATGTCTTTTGAAATATATCAGTTTATCAAACATGGAGTTATCAGAAGTCAGGGTTTCATTTTGTTTGGTATAACATATGATGGCAATATTCTTTTGAATGGAAAATGAAGGAAGGAAATAGAAGAGTGTCACGACAGTTTATATTTGTGTGTTTAATAAAAAATATTATACGAAGAACAACTATGGGAGGGAGGAACAACACTAGAAGGTGTTAGAGCCAACGAAAATTAGACCTTTACTGGTTATGATCTTTCCGCAACGTAGAAGATTATCACTTTTTTATGGGAATTAAGCAAGACATTTCGCTCTTATCTGTGAGTCGCAGTCTCTATTTTTCTCTCTACATGGTCTCGGCACCAATTTGACCGATCTATGCTCGTTCGGTATCGGATACATGGTCGATGCTTTGTTTCTCGTTCCGGACACCGAGTAGCTAGCATTTCATTTCTTTCCACAGCAATGACACTAACATTCTTTAAAGTGCGAGGTTTTGCTACCGCTACACGGCTATTCAAGCCTTTCAAAGTTGCTGTCATTGGCACCGGTCCTGGCGGATTTTACACGGCGCATCATTTACTCAATAAATCAAGCCCTGATAAACGGATTCACCTCGATTTTTTTGAGAAGCTTCCCACGCCGTTCGGCTTGAGTAGATATGGTGTTGCTCCCGATCACCCTGAAGTTAAAAATTGTGAAGAATTCATGACGGATATAATGGCTGACTTTCAGTCATCGGAAAGACATCGTGTCAGATTCATCGGTAATGTTGAGATAGGCAAGGATATTGAGTTGAAAGAGTTGGAGAAAAACTACAATGCAATTGTACTAGCATATGGGTGTACTTCAGCTGATAATAAGTTAAATGTTCCTGGTACGGATCAACCCGGGGTGATTTCAGCTCGACAGTTTGTCAATTGGTACAATGGCCACCCAGATTGCTATAGCTCAAAAAATCCATATACGCCACCTCCTTTGAATAAAATAGAAGATGTTACAATTATTGGAAATGGGAATGTGGCGTTAGATGTTGCTCGTATACTATTGGCTGACCCAATACAACACTGGCACGCGACAGATATTTCGGTGGAGGCGGAGGCCTTGTTGGAAAAGAGTACTGTCAAGAATGTCAATATCGTCGCCAGACGGGGCATACTAGAGTCCGCGTTCTCAAATAAAGAAATCAGGGAGTTGTTTGAATTGAAGGATGCCAAATTTGAGCCACTAGATGAAGGCTTATTGGACAGTGTTGCCACAAAGAAATTGGGTAGAGTGGAGAAACGTAGGGTGTCGCTACTTGAAAAATACAACAAACGTATAGGCTCGGAAGGCCTGTCTAAACGTAAGTGGACATTACGATACCTACTTTCGCCAGTTGAATTCTTATCCAGTGATGAAGGAATCAAAGCAACCAAGTTTGTCAAGAATGAACCTATTAATGACCCACTCCTTCCAGGAAGAGTGAAAGCTACTGATGAATCTGTGGAAATCAAGAATGAACTCGTCATTCTATCAATCGGGTACCAAGGGACCTCAATCAAAGGATTTGAAGAGGCTGGGGTTTGGTTTGAAGATAACAAATTACACAATAGAGGAGGTCGAGTACTTTCTCGAGAATCCAAAGGGGAAAATAAAGAAAACTTGACATACAAGACTGGATGGTACACTTCTGGCTGGATAAAGAACGGTCCTAAGGGAGTCATTGCTGTGACAATGATGGACTCATTTGACACTGCTGCTAATATTCTTGAGGACTTGACCAACGGCAATTACATCAAAGTTGATGAAGCTAAAGATATTACCGAATCCGACGTTTTCAAATCGCTTCAGGATGTTGTGTATTGGGATAATTGGGAGAAACTAAACAACTACGAACTAAGAAAAGGTAAAAAGTTGGACAAGAGCCGTTTCAAAGTATGTAATAAAAACGACATGATAGAGATTTGTAAATAGATGTATTAATGCTGGCAACTTGTAATCTTCCTAAAATAATGTGTATGCTCAAATTTCCCCAACTTGTTGGGCCAAAACGTAGACGGTTTGATGTTGAGATCTTTCAAACCTGTTGCTTTAACCTCATCATCTCTTTTTCCAAAGAATCCACTGTGGTCTAAGCCTCTTCTGTCAATATCCGACTCCTCGTGTGGCAAGTCTCTTTTATCTATAAAGTATTCATAGCCAGCGTGTGCTAACATGGGTGGCAAAGATGGTATGATATCATGTCTATGAACAACCCTAATGAATCCTCTGGAAAAATCATGGCTACTTTCAATTTCCTTAGCAACTTCTTCAGAGTCAAAAATCGTGTCAATGAAATCAGCAAATTCTTGGTTTCCCACCCTTGGACCTCCAAATGTAACAACCAATGGGTCATATCCCAACAACATAAACTCAATTCCACTCATCACCGTGAAAGCAGCGCCCAAGGAATGGCCTGCAATTAAAAATTGGTAATTGGGATATTGATTTTTCATCTTGATACCAGCACTGATAATTGCACCTGAATTGTCCTTTAAAAAATTGTAAAATCCACGATGCACCCTACAATTTTTGCATTCCATTTGGATATAGGGCTCGCCATCTTTAAAGTCTTTATCGTACACAATTGGCGTATACTTTATTGGGAAAAAGTTTAAATCTGTAAACCAGTCACGTCGTGAGGCGGATCCTCTAAAAACCAAAATTATGGCCTTTCGTCGATGATCCAAAGCATAGAACCCAGTTCCAACTTCATTCAATCTATTAAAATCAAAAATTCGTACAATCTCAACATCTTGTAATATTGAATTCTTGCATGCATTTAATGGACAGTGTGTATCCGGATCGCTCAAGACGCCCGTTGAGAGCCCCTTCGTCACGCAATACGCCACTGACGCTAAATTGGCAAACTGCACTAATTTGACATAATCCTTGGAATTGGAAGACTGCTCAAAGGAATGACATAGTGATATAAATAACGTTATGAAGAATAGCTTCATCATATGATACAAGTCAAAGGCATGCTTTTGTAAAAAAAGCAGCTTCGGGAAGAATGAAAAAAGAAATTATGAAGTTGGTCAGGAAAATGGTATTGGTTTTAGATGTTGAAAATGTTATGCACATCTCAGCTCTTGATGCAATTTATTGCACTTTACAGTACAAAAATATAACCCACAAAGGGGGCATCTTGAGTAGTTTGACTTGGTGCCACAAATACAACATAGTCTCACCTTTGGTCTTGATCTTTCCATAGTTCTAGTTTTGGAATCTTTTGAGTTACTTACGTCAAAAAACTGAAAGTTCGAAGAAAGGATTGTGTTGATCGATATTAGGTTTCTTTCTTCTTCATAGTACAGATTCAAATTTCTTCGAGCTGCCAATATCCTTTTCGTAGCTGCGGTATTTCCTTGTCTCGACTTTTGTGAGTTGTTTCTATTATCCCTAGTGGAGTGTATACTAGTGTATGCGAAATTTTTAGGCAACTCGAAACCTTTGGTAGATGATTCTTGATTCAACTCCACCAACCTCTTTTGTACTACCCTTTCTAATTGTATTTGTTGGGCTGATTTTGACGGACCGATGTTCTTACTATCGTTATTGGCTTGAGTTTGTGCATTGAATAATTGGTTTAAATTGTAATTGACTTTTGTTCTTCCTTTTTTATTTGGTGGCCCTTCACCCCCTTCATCGTTACGACGTCTTGGACCCATCAGCCTTGCTGTGTGATTTATAGACGAGCTGAAATATATCGTAGATGCATTTGCGCCACTGGATTTGGGGACTTCTTCAACCAACATTGTGTGTGATGGTAAAGAGCAAAGAGGTTAGTTATTTTTTTCCTTTTGCAAATGTTGAAGATTTCTACAGGAACTAATGCAAACAAAACTCTATATTGCTTCTACTTCACCTATGTACAAATTATCATCAACTTCGTAATCAAATGAGGGTTTGTCCATTCCTTAATATTTCATTTATCCAGCTCCTTTAAACTATCTTGAATTTCTTCGTGGCTAAATGGTTGGTCCTCTCTAGCCTTATCTAGCATTGGCTTTATACCTTGCTTGGCCAAGTTGGCATTGATACAAGTGATATAAGTGTCCCAAAACTCGGTACATTCATTTTCAATCGATTTGCCTTTCAAAAACTTTTCAGTGTACCACTTGTTAAAACAATCATCATAAGCATTCTTAGCAGGCGTGCATTCTGGAGCAAAAGAAACCGACATAATATTTCCCATAACCGAGAGTGCAAGAAGTGTAAATGTGAAGTATCGTGGTGCACAAGTGAGGAAAGTTGAGGATTTTGGAGCCAATTTCCGTTAATGAGATATTTAGTGGTAGCTCTTGGCCCAACCCATAGGGTCGTGCCAAACGCGACAATAAAGTAGATGCACTGTTTTTTTTTTTATCGCGAGTTCGGGGAAATGAAAACAACAAAACGGGACTAACCATTTTTCTTTTGTTTCTAAAGTCCCACACCATGAAGAGGCTATCCATAGCACCTCCTACGTCGAGGAGGAAATCTGGTGCTGCATCTCTGGAAGATCACAATGCAAGAAAAGTTTTGGAGCAATTGGATCAAGACACCACTTTGGTACTTCAAGATATAGACAAGAATATTTCACGCGCGAATGCAATCATAAATGACAAATTGAAGCCGGTGATTCAAGAGTATGGAGTTGAAAGCTGGAAAGTGTGGCACAATTCAGGGTTTTGGAAAAAGTTTTTTGAGCAATCAGCCAATGTGGTGTTGAATAGTTTTGAAACACCGATAAACGAAATACAATCAAGCTCCAATTTTTTAAGTGAGATGGAAGATGAAATTGTCGAGGAACAACCTAGAACACTTACTTCGTTGGATACCAAACGGCCTGATTTGAAACACGTTGTTGATGAAGACACCGCCACATGGTCTACTGAGCAACATAATCCTGGTCGACAAATCTCGGCATCTACACCGCAAAGAGGGCAACCACAAACGCAACTGCACAGATCAAGATTTGCAGCAGCGCCGAAAATGGAAAAATTGCCAGAAAATGTTCATTTGGAACCTCCAAACTCTTATGGCACTAGACTATCACCAACAAGGCGTCATCTGAAAGCATCGCCAATGCGAGTCCAAACAATACGTCAATCACTCGATGCTTTACACAGGATTTCCATATCACCTCGCAAGCAAAGAACTCCGATCACATCCAGAAATACAGCAATTCAAAACTTACTCAACTCGTCCCCCACATTTCCTGAACCACCCGTGTTGCAATCTGAAATAGGTAGTGAAGTATCGAGACTCCCCAGTCAACAAACTCCCGGTCGCAGTTCAGATCATGAAGGGCATTTGCAAAAGTTCCCAAACACTCCAAAATATTCCTCCTCCCGGTATAGTAACTCATCTGCCAATACGCCATTAGCCGTGAGAGATGACGAAGATGAAAATGATCTACAGCCACCAAGATTAGAAAGTGATGCAAATCAACCAAGTTCTGGACCACCATTGGAAAGTGATTCAAGTGAGGACCCGTTGCCTGCATTGAACACAATTGAATTGAAAAGTGGAAGAAAAAGGTCACAAACTCCACCAGCACAAGGATCAAGTAAAAGAAGGTCCATTGAAAGGAGGTCAAGTGATCGTCGTGAGACCCTTGAAGAGGATAACGTCTTTCTAGATAAATCACTGAGACGACGCAAACGAAATTCGAACGCCAATGCAGCGCATAATGATGACAACAGCGATTATTCACGATCGATTTCCCAAATTTATGCTGAAGGAATTTCAAGCGTGAGAGATGATGGATCCAAGGAGGACACTGAAGTCAAAGAAGTGTTGGTTGATGCAACCATTGATACAACCCATGGTGGAACGAAGGAAGTCACGGAAACATTGACTGGTGATTTGGGTCCATTTAAGGAGCGTTGGAAGAAGCTTTCTAACCTTTGATATATAGAGGGGTAGTGGGGATATAGTTCTGGTAAATGTATTATAATTGATGTTGTTAGTGGCTAATACGTGCTACACCATGCAACAAGCACAGCCTTTGATATAGTTACTTAAATGATGCAAATCATAAACAATGCTTGTCTGATACAAAGTGCAGAGACCTTCTATGCCAAGAACTAGGGGGACATCTTTGTTCCCTAATATGAAAATTCCCTTGAAAACCTCAAAATTGATAAGACAAAAGATAAGATGATTACTTTTGTTTAGGAGTGATGACAAATTATTCGATTTTGATTGGTCAGCTGCGGCACACAAAATGTGTGTCGCGCATCATGCGGTTTGGAACCATGCAAAAATGACTGCAAAAAAATGGAAAAAAAAACCCAAATTGTAGATTATAAATAAACCAAGGAATCCATCTGAAGGACCAACATTTGCTAATACTTTTTCCTTTCCGTTCATACAACTACAAAGACTTTTACATTATAATGACTTCTTGCACAGCTTCTCATTGCGTATGCGCTCAAAAGGCAACCTGTTCTTGTGGTGCACATCCAGCAAACCATTGTGTTTGTGAAAAAGCTGCTCAAGAGAATGTAACGCCGTCAGCATCAGATGCATGCCCATGTGGTAAGCGTGAAAAGGATTCATGTACATGTGGTGCCGATGCTCATTGTCATGGAGAAAGAGAAGGTGAAATTGATTTTACAAACTTGAAATAGGTATACATAATGGATTGAGATAGGTTTATAATATTTAATAAAGGTTAATTATGGATTACATTTTTTATTTGTAAGTTGTCATAATTTAATTGTAAAATTTAAAGATGAGATGGGGAAACAGGAAAGTGGTTGATATTGTTGATTCAGTATTTTATGAGAATACTCTAGCTCTTCCATGTTGCCGATTTTTTCCAACTCCCCACTTATCCTACCTAGAGAAGCCGTGTATCTAATCTGAAGCGTTATCTTTGGTGACAATATATATAGTTATTGTTCAAAATTGCGTGAGCAAGTCCAAAACTTTTTCCTTCCTCGACGGCTTTTCGTGTATAAAGTCTTTATGCGTTTTTATTCAACTCTAAATGATATTGGACCAATTTTGTTTGTTGGAGTTATGGTATTTCTACATCGAAAAGTGTATTATGTGCCCTTTTGGAAAGCCTCAAGGATTTTTTGAAGAAAATTGTCCCAGATAGTTTAGTGGCTAGAATTACCGTTTGTCGCATGGTAGACCAGGGTTCAATTCCCTGTCTGGGAGCATTCCTTTTTTTTTTGCTTCTGCTCCGTTTATTGAAGTGTTGCATCCTTTGTCCTTTGGTGATTCTGGAAGGGCGATATGAATAGGTCAATTTCAAGGGATTGTATAGACTCCATTTCCGACTGTCGAATTAGATTACTCAAAAATTTAAGGTTTCAACTCAACAGACAAAGTTTTTAAAAATGGTTTAGGTGTGGTACCCCTGACTGAAGGCTCATATCATTTAGATCTTACGCGACTTAACATACTTATCACTTTCTCATAACCATTGTTCTACTCCTTCGTGATCTCTATTGTATGAATGCTGGAATCGCAGTTTCGAATTGGCAATTCGGTAATTCCCGCACGCTTGAGTTCTCTCTTATTAATTACAAATATTACTTAAACCCGGTGGGTCATTGTGTAACTCTTGTGAGTTCATAAAGAACTAGATGTAAAATTTTTCTCAACTTTAATGTCGTGTGAGAAGATTCTAAAGGTCGTGTCGCTTGACGAATAGAGGCATTTCTATTGCAAAAAATTCTCATCGGTAGCAACTATAACCCATTATGCATATAGGTAGTGTAAATCATATCAATTTATGCAAACGAGCTGCAAGAAACTGATGGCCATTTAGTTTAGAATGGTTTAGTCAAGAGCTAAGTTGCCGTATGTAGAATAGTCATGCGGTATTTAATGGTCGAAAAGTAGTGTAAGTGTGCTCAAATCAATACTTAGACCAACTCATTCTAAATAGCCTATACTATGGTCCACTATGTTACGAGTAGTAACCAAACAAGACTGATCAAGAAAATCTTTTTACAATGAGTAAATTCGACTTATAAAATGTCAAAAAAGTTAAAAAAAAATAAGCTTAGTCTTGATAGAAGAAAACCTCAACATTATGGGTCTTGATCAACTCGTTTCGATCTCCACATTCCAAATAAGTATAATTTGACCAAAAATGGTATAACACCCCACTTTTCTCTTGTGTTGATCATAGTTGACATCCCGTGACCAATGTTCTCGGACATAAACGACAATACAAAACTCGCAATTTCGTTTCTTTTGAGCCAATGAACGGAATTTTGTTTGAAATGTGTCACAATCGCGCACTTTGCATAAAAACACAATAAAATCAAAATTTCTTTTTCTCCTAATTGCTCTACTAAGTGCAATACCCAAAACATATGATGGAGAAAACAGCTATAGGATGAAGCACTGTTGGTGCGTAAGCAATAGCTAAGATTAGTGAGCTGTTGGTGGAGGGGATCATGCGGTTCCATATGTAAGTTTAGGCATATGTGCGTATAGAGTTTTTATGCAGTCTAAAGCCCACTTAAAAAAGTGTAAGGAAGTTACGTCATAACGAAACTAGATACGAGATTCGTAACTTTGGCACCAAAGCGCAAGATGTTATACACACCCAAGGGCACAGTAGTTCAGTTACCATTGTAGGCTCTCTCATAGCTATTACCATCTAATTCTGTCTTTCGTCATAAAGACTCCAAGCTTCTTCAAAGAGAAAGTCTCTGATTTCTTTTCTAATGCTTTGGATTTTTTGTGCAACCGCGGATTCCTTATTGTCAAAAAGCATAGATTGGTTTTGCACAGCGGCAAAACTGCAGCATTTGGAAAAACGCCTAAAACAAAGACAAAGGGAATCGGTCTACGGATCATTTTACTCTTATTGTATAAAGGAGACTTTACGGATGACCCAATCAACCCAAAACACAATGTGGATTTATCAGCGGTTGTTGGTTTACACGATAATGTGAGCAAGTGTCACTGCGAGACAAAAAGAAACAAAAGCTGCATCTGTCATAGCTACGTCGGGAATGCCGTCAGTTTCTTCTCATGTACGGGGAAAAGCCTTAATAAATAAACTGCTGCAGTGCTATTTGTAATGCAATTTTGCATTCTTTATTTTTGTTTTTTATTTTTATTTCAATTTTTGCATTTAAAAATTTTCATAACAATAAACAATCTATAGTTGTAAATCTATCGAAGAACCCAAAATCAGATAAATAAAGGTCTGTGTTCCCACAGAAAGCGAGAAGATACTTTTTACGGACTTTTAGCTTTTGGTCTGAATTTCTCTTTATTTATATTTAACAATTGTACATTCTCCTACCATCATCATTTTGAGATCACTCTCCATTTCACAAGCTACACCATTCCTTCCCAATTTCCTGTTCTTTACATATAGAGACATTTCTCCAAACCCACACATGATTACCATTACTCATGTGGTTTAAGAAAAACGACAAACAAAGTGTCGAAAAGGACACAAACTCCCTCAATGAGAAAGCACTCAACAAGAGATCCAATGAAGAACAAGAATTGTTCACTGATACATCTAGTTACAACACCGATAAAGCTTCGAGCGTAGATGGTCCTGGTTCTACAAAAAGAACATTGTACAATAGACATTTGCAACTTATAGCCATTGGTGGTTCAATTGGTACTGGGTTATTTGTCACCATTGGTACCACCGGTTTAGTCAATGGAGGGCCATTGGGGCTCTTGATGTCGTACTGCATATCAACATTGTTGGTTCTTTTGTTGACAACCGCCACGGGAGAAATGGTGCTGTACATGCCAGTAGACTCGCCGTTCTTAAATATGGCAGGTAGGGTCATTGATCCTGCTTTTGAAGCTGCTGCCTCTTTTAATTTTTGGTTGATGCAGGCACTTTATATCCCCACCGAAATCACTGCCGTTAATACCATTATTCATTTTTGGCGTGATGACTATTCACCTGCAATTACATTTGTTATTCAAATTGTCATATACGCTGTCATCAACATGTATGCGGTAAGAGTATTTGGTGAATGTGAATTTTGGTTTTCATTGGCAAAGTTGATTCTTTGCATAGGGTTGCTATTTTTCACATTGATCACCATGTGTGGTGGTAATCCCAAACATGATGCATTTGGGTTTAGAAACTGGCATGTGGCTGGTGGCCCCATTGGAATGAAGTATGCTACGGGGAGCTTGGGTAGATTTCAAGGGTTCTTGGCTTCGCTTCGATTATCAAGTTCTTTCACTTGTGTTGGAAGTGAATACGTTAGTATGACTGCTGGTGAATGTGTCAACCCTAGAGTCAATATGGCGATTGCTTTTAGAACTGTTTTGTATCGTTTGGTGTTTTTCTACGTTGGGGGAGCATTATCAGTTTCAATCTTGATTGCCTACAATGACCCCAGATATGTTGAATTAACGTCAGCAAGTGCCAATGGTGCTTCTTCACCATACGTTGTTGCCATGCAAAATATGGGAGTTCAAGTGCTACCGCACATTGTCAATGCAGTCATTGTCACAGCAGCGTTTTCCGCTGGTTGTTCATACACTTATACATCATCTCGATGTTTATACAATTTGGCGAAAAAGGGGTTTGTTCCTAAATTTTTCAGAATTTGTACCAAAAAGGGTATTCCTATTTATTGTGTTCTCCTTTCATGTTGTTTTGCATTATTGTCATTATTACAATTGGGTAGATCTGGAAGTGTTGCATTAAATTATATGTTCAATTTGGTCACTGGTGCTCAAATTCTCAATTATGGATTCATGGGTATAACATATATTGGGTTTTATCATGCCGTTAAAGCACAAGGCATTGATCGAAGAAAATTCACTTATAGATCATGGTTCCAACCATATTCCATTTATTTCGCTACATTCATTTATTGGTGCATTATTGGATGTTTAGGATACCAAGTGTTTTTACCAGGTATGTGGAAAGTTGACGATTTCCTATTCAGTTATGTTATGATTTTTGTTTCATTGGCTGTGTTTATTGCATGGAAACTTTTCAAAAGGACCAAATTTATCAAACCAAGAGATGCCGATTTGACAACTGGTCTTGATGAGATTGAGGCTCATGAAGCTGAATTTTATGCACAAATGGAGGAAAGTAGTCAAGATGAAAAGAAGAGCAGGTGGAAGAGTTATTTGAACTGGGTGTTTTAGACTTTTTGTAACATTATTATCTTGTAGGTATTAGACATCGTTAAAGGACTACATATATAGTGAAGAGCACGTTTTTTCTATATCAATTCACAAAATTGTATACAAACTACAACCATTCCCAAGTGATATCGATTCTACCCAAACTCTTATCAGCCAACTGAGTGAATGCTGAAGGGGAGAAATCCAAATCGTTATAAGCACAACCTTCACATCTATCAACCACTTTGACATCAACAGACTTGCCTTGATAATGAGCTCTGATTTTTCTACCACATAATGGATTATGGTTGGGGTTGTTGTCAACATCGTGTTCATCATACAACTCATGCGAGATGGCAATAATGTAATCGGAATCCTGACTAGTAACTCCACATGCACCCATTCCGGTGCTGTAGTAAGTACCTTCTCCTGATTGAACTGAGCCAGATGGTTCAGATGAAGAAACGGCCAGTGATTGTGATTGTAAAGGTGAAGATGATGATGGAGATTCAGCAATGGTGTTACTATCTGATGGAAGGATGTTTTGGGAAGTCAGTGTCGTTGGTGGGGCAACATCTGAAATTGAAGTTGTTGAAAGTGCAGCTTCGTCTGTATTTGCACCAGCACCAGCATCGGCTGTTTCAGTAGTGGCTAAAGTAGGCGTATGTGTGACACCACTTTGGTCAACAATGACGGTGGTGTAAGCAGTAACAAAGACAGTGTGAACACCTGGTGCTGGAGCTCCATTAATAAATGTAAATAAACTGGCGAGGGCCGCAAGGTATGTAATTCTCATTTTTTCAGTATATTGTTGTTTTTAATGGTATCTAATTAAAATGATTGTACAAGTGGGAACTTGAAAGGAGCGTGTGAATTTTGGTAATGAAAGGAGTGGATGTTGCAAACAGGACAACTAGAATGGAGTTTGATGACAAAGGTTTGAATAAAAGGAGTGAATACCTTGAAATAAGTGACGATAAAGTTTTGGAATAAAAGAGTAAAGGATTGTGAACTTTTTTAAAAAAAAAAGGAAAATGTAACGTCTTTATATATTCTACATTGAAAGGAGATACAACAGTTTGGTTCTTTTTTGCATATTGGCCCATCTTTCAGTCTTTTCGTTTCATATTTCACTGGTGCAACAAAGAAAATAAAACTGCAAAAGAAAAATAATAAAAAATAAAAACAATAATACTAAAAAGGTACGCTAAAGAACACAATAACGAAAAAATTAAACCATTTCTATTGCATCACCCCTTCCTTTGAGTAAAGAAAACAAACAAATATATCACACTACTCTAGTCCTCCAAAAACTGACACATACCACTTCTTACTCAACCTACAACCCACCCATGTCTTCTCGACCGATAATACCAAGGAGACGGGGTGCCCAACTGCAAAAGAGGTTTGTGAAAATATGATGCAACAAGCTATTTTCCAAAGTTAGCTAACGTAGATAAATTATATATTTTGCCTCCCGCAAAAAACGTACAATGTTTTTCCATGTACCACCCCCTTATTATGCTACATCTTTCAAGACAAAGCCATCTTTAGACAATAAATATAGATGCCAATAAATGAGCTAACTATGTGATATACATTTTCTCGTTTTTACCTTTTTTTTCTGTTTTTTTACTTTTCTTGGTGATTATGACCAGCACATTTTAATTTTTTATTTTTTTTTTTTTTTTTTTTTTTTTTTTATTTTGACTCGCGTCTTGTTTTTGTGCAACTAACGTCTCATTATTAAACTCAATTGAGAGTATTGGACCTATAATCGGAACGAGTAAATATATTATCATTGGGGAAACATTCAACCAGCCATTTTTTCATATGAAGATGCCAACACTACGTCATTACTATAGATAACATTGGGTCCCTTACGTCACTAGGTGGGGCTATTTTTGTGACGAGATTTGTTTTGGATCTCCTTCCATAGTGGTGTGTGGGGGCGGGACTACGATTACTGTGAAAAATAGTTTACTACAATTTGTGATTGCGTGTCGCATAGGTAAGGCTTTCTGCTTTGGGACTTTCACTTCCCGTACTAATGAGTTTTTTCGTTTCACTATGTATGAACTGTAAAATCTCTTTGAGCTGGAGCTATTTTAGGTTGTACACGTTGACTTTTTTTTTCCTCTTTGGGAAAGTCTGGAAACCATCTTTTGCATCAGCACATGACAACCAATGGATCTAAAAATAGTTGATACAGGGTCCAAATCCACCAAACAGAAGAAAAAAGAATCTGCCACTCTCGATTTTGTATATATTGTAACTGTAATTATATGCATTGTTTCTCCCCCTTCATCCATCCACTTCTTTCCATTTCTCTCGTTTTAATCTATACATCTATCTGCAAATACCGTTTCCAATTGACTAAACAACCATTTACTCTGAAACGAAGTCAATCCAATTGTCTTTGCCCGTAATCGCATGTTACGATCATCAGTAATCAAGATACAATACTTGAATGACTTGGCCATGCGTGAATTCAAAATTGGTGAATCCTTTTTGAGATAGGCCAATGATGAAGATGATGTTGGGTTGTAGTGGTGCGGGTGGTGGTGGCTATTAGGATTATTGTGCCCATATGGTGCGTGATGATGACCTTCCTCTAGACGTGAGTAATGATCGTAGTGTCCGTGGGGTAACTGTTGTTGTTGCTGTTGCTGCTGTTGTTGTGATTGATGCTGATTTGAGCCTGTATAGTACTGATACGAGTCATCATTGTGGTGCACCGGCGAGGAACGTGTATACGGTGACAACCTCATATTGAGTCCCTTCATTAACCGTTTGCCCATTTCATCGTGTTCATTGACTGCATGTAAGATCGTTTCATCAACATTAGATCTCCAATTGGAATTATTCTCAAATTCAATGGTTTCATTAATATCAGAAGCAACAGTACCATCAAATCTCAAGGGGACAACTTCTCTAGTAAGATAAAGTTCACGAATGATAATGACTGATCTAGTGGCTGCATCAGCAATAGTAGCCTCGGCTGATTTTCTCAATGCTCGCAACTCTTGAAACACAATTAATGGAATTGTAATTTTCAAAACCCCATTACGTACACATTTGAAAATTCGTCCACAATGCTTAAGCCAAATATTGGTGTCCAATGTGATATAAGTGATATTACTATCAATCTTGTCGCCGAAATTTCCTTCAATGTCATCATTGTTTAAAGTGCCCAATGTCAATGGATCAGCTGGTGTACCAATAAATGCATCATTGTAAAGCATATCATTGCCACCTTGAGCGCCAACACCTCCCCCACCTCCTCCGCCCGAATGATTAAAACTATAATTTGCAGAGAGCCCCGGATAATGTTTTTCCAAATCGTTTCCATCATCATAACGAATATCGTCGTCTTCATCCCCAATTATGTCATCTTCATGGTCACGCTCTGCACCATCATCGTCATCATCATCATCTTCCTCCTCCTCTTCCTCTTCCTCTTCCTCATCATCATCAATGATGTCATCTTCAAGTTCCAAATTTTCATCCTCATACAAATGACTGTCCAATCCACCAAACCACAATTCATCCTTTTGTAAAGGCGTGAGATTAGTATTGATTTCATTAGTCAAATTCTCCAGTGATATTGGTTGAACGAAATTATTCGTTGTGAACCGATCATCATTTATGAACTGTTCAGCAAATGGATCAGTTGTTGGCTTGTTGTACGCACCTTCATCAAACTTGAAATCAGCACTTGTCCTCACCAATCCAAAATCATATTCATCAGCCAATGTTCTAGCCAACAAAATGATACGAACAATTCGTTCATCATTGTCATTCTCCATTTGATTTCTCGATTTTTGATCAAATGAATCATTGGGCATGTTCAACACTGGGAACGTACCACTAATGGGTAAATCAAACAAGTTATTATTCTTGACTCCTGCTTCCTCAACATCGACATAATCACCCTTTTCACAAATGAAATCAAACCATAAAGTACCCCAACATTTCCAAACTTCAGGAAGAAACTCATTTTCACAAAACCAAGCAATATATGGAACTTGTAAGTATTGCGTATATAATGAACACAACTTGGGGTTGTTTTTAACAAATGTCAATAACGAGTTCAAGTAATTGATAAAAGATTCCCACGGAAACAAGTTTTTAAATAACCAATCAAACATGGGTTTGGATACAGGGTATTTCTTGACTCCCTCCCCGACACAAATGAGGAAATATAACCAAACAATAACATGACCAGTAGATGCCTGCTTTGGACCCACCAAGTAATGATTCAATATTCTCATTGACAACTCCAATACAGATTTATTGATAAACTCCAAACTGTAAAACCAATCATAGTTGTGCAAATGGGCCGCAACTACAGATTGACCGTCAACTCCGCCAGCATTACCACCAGCAGCAGCAGCAGCACCGCTACCCGTGCCGCCAGCCATTGAACCAACGCCACCAACGCCATTACCGGCACTGGGATTACTACTGTTACCAGCATTAGATGAAATGACATCTTCCGTTTGTGATGCACTTCTTGATTTCCTTTTCCTATCCTTCTTGTCCTTTCTCTCCTTTAATGCTTCTGGCAATTCAAAGAGTTTGGCAAATGGGTTCTTGGCATCACCAAATCCAATTAAATGATTGATATTAGAAATGGCAAATAATGAACCTTTATTGAACCAGAAATTCATCTTTTCCAATGTATTTGTTGCTGATGGCGCTTGGACTGAATGTGGTGGTAATTGAGTAGGTATTTGCAGTGGATGTTGCGGCGGCAACTTTTGATAATACAGTTGTCCCAGTGAATCATTCATTGTCATTCCTCCTGAACTGTAAATCTCTCGAGTAAAGAAATTGTATCCATTGGAATCAGAACCAAATGTTAATCCATACCGAGTGACTAAATCTATTCCGTATTGTAATTGCGAGTCATGAATATTTTCCACTGAGGTACCACCACCTTCACTGTTTCTACCATTGTATATGCTGAGTAAGACCTTGTGAATTTTGATAAAGTCAATTATGGGGAGTTCTAATAATGAAAGAATATTTCGTTGAGTACAAATGTTCTCAACAACTAATCTTAAATAGTGTTGTGTGGGTACAAATGGATCACGACAAGTGACTGACTTGCTGATGTTAACCAATGCATCCAAATTGTCTTGTTGCACAGTACACATGTGATAATGAATTTTACCATGTCCATAAAGGGTCTTCATTGAAACAGAATACCAATACTCGGCACTGATTTTCCAATCAATGAATTTAGATGAATACAATGCTATTGCCATTCGAGATAAATCTCCCAATTTCTCTGCCCACCAACCTTCCATCTCCAAAATGGGGTCAGTCAAGTTTGAAATGATATTAAAACAATGGGAGATAAAGCAAGCGCATATTTCATGGTCTTGAAAAATACCCATTATGTTTTTCAAAACTTCCAAGAATCCAACAATGCCATAAACCCACATCCTTCTAGGAATCTTGTATAGTTCGACAATGTTTTTACCTGTTTTGAATTGGGTTTGATTTGATGAAGGTTTTAATGATGTTACCAAGAAATCATAGTAATTATCTAATAATGTCATATTATGATGGTAAACTGTCCAAAGATCATTCAGTAGTTCTGATGTTCTTGTTGGATTGAAATTTAGCGACGAGTTAGAGTTTAATGAGCTCGATAGGTTTTGATTCACTAGTTGGTTACCGTAAAGCATGCTTGGGTTTGACGTAGCTGTAAGTTGGTTAATTTTGATGGTGATTTCTATGCAATTCTTTTGTACAACTTCCTCGTAATTGACAATGTTTTTATAAGTTTCTTTCAACTTTGTTGCCAATTGTTGTTCCTCATCCGACATGGCTCTTTGCTGCTGTGACAGTTGCTGCAGCTGCTGAAGTTGCAGTTGCTGTTGACGTCTTGGCGATTGCTGTTGCTGCTTTTGCTCAGAGTAGATAGTCTGATCAATAGGTTGTTGTTGTTGTTGATTAGGTTGTGCCAACTTCAGCCTTAGGGAGTGTGGTCGTGTGTTGTTTGAATCAACATCATGAGCAACCAGATCCAAAATAGGGTTATTACTATCAGACAGGTCGGAATGATTTTGATTGTGCTGGAGTAAAACAGTGTTTTGATGACTTACTTTTGGGCTGGATGGTATTTCATAAGATGATGGTGTTGGTGTTCTCATGTGATTGAAAGCAGCTTTGCGCATATTAGTAGTTCGAATGTTGCCACTATTTGAATTGTAACGCAAGTGTTGTTGTGGTGTGCCTGGTGCTACTGGTGCTGCTGTTGCTCCTGGTGTTAATATTGCCGATGACTGTGGTGGAAGTTGATTATTAATGTGTCCATGTAGGTTGTTGTTGTTGTTATTGTTGTTGTTGCTGTTGTTACCATTTGACAGGATAAATTGATACTGATGATGATCTGGTTGTAAGCCTTGCATAGCTAGTTGTGGTGGTGGTGGTGGTGGTATATTTTGCTGACTTCTTTTATTCAAATCATGAGCCATTGGCTTTGATTATCCAAATAATGACTGATACTTTGATAAGAAGAGAATGAGAGCGGTTAGTTAGTTAGTTGATTGATTTGTCTCCTCCTCTTTAAAAACTGTAAATGTAACAACAGTATATACTATATTTTTCTCTTTTTTTTTGTTGCGTTATAAATTTTTGTCGACAAAAAGGAGCGAGAATATATATCGAAAATTAAATTAAATTAAATTGATGTTGATGTCGTTGTCGTTGTTGATGTTGTTGTTGTTGTTGTTGTTGTTGATGATGATGTTGTTGTAGTTGTTTTTGGCGTGGGCGTGGGTGTGGGTGTGTGATGTCAATTTATCGTTATCCTACTCTTATTCTTTCTATGTACATAGTTAACAATATTTGTAGGGAAGATACAACCAAAAGGAACCAAAAACAACAACAACTACTACTACTACTACTACTACTACTACTACTCCAATAGAAGCTTAGTAGTACTTACTATCAGTTGATTATGGGTGTATCTAATGCATTTCTGCGTGTTTGGTAACGAAACGCTATCTCATATGTGTATATATATATATATGCAACGAAAAAAAAAAAAAATGCCGTTTGGTTCTGATAGAGTCGATATCATAAGCACAGCAACAGAAGGACATAATTCTTGCATTGTATAGATTTACAAAGAGTAATTGAACTGTTGTAAGCAATTGGACTAGAAAATCAAACGTAGAGAAATGGCAAACTATTCATTTTACCAAAGAGAGAGAGAGAGAGAAAGGAAGATAGCAACTCCAAACCACCAAGCTTTTATCCAGCGATTGATTTCTACTTTTGGCTCAGAAGTGCGTACCAAATGCAGGTTGAGGTCAGAGTGGGGTTAGAGTCAAGGAAAGTTTGAACCTGTTTGGAATAAATGATACCGCAATTTTCACTCTTTCCAAATTACCTATGGAAAAGTTAACCCCCCCCCCCTTGTAATCAGAGGTAGTCAAATCAATTGGACTGCAATTATATAGCTTATAGCCCCCCATCTCTAGGAAATTGAAAGGCAATCTATATATTAGAGACGCAAGTTTATTCATGTCATGCCACTTTTGCACCTGCCTTAGCCACAACAGCACAAGAATTGAACCCTCAACACAACAGTGACGTATCACCCACAGTGCCACTCATGCAACAACAATGCACATGATGAAATCCATGATCTTTGTTCATTGTCACAAAACAATGCTTTACGTCACTCAAATATCGGAGACATGTGACATTGATTTTGCGTCATTAAACAACCCATATTTTCCATCTCTCTCTCACTTTCTTCATTCTTGTTGCTTCTTTAAATTCTTCAACCTTCGTACACATTCTTCCCTTCCTCCCCACATTAAAGATATCGTCACCACTGTCGTCATTGAATTAAAGGTAACTTGGGACGCAGACTACATCAATCTAATCAAAAATCTGCCTAGAAAAAGTACCCGTTTAGTGCTTTACATCAAATTCATTGAGAACCAAAGAATAGCCATAGTTAAAAATGGCAAGGCTTTCAGGACTACAAAAGGAAGTACTACATCTATATCGCCAATGTCTTCGATGCGTATACACCAAACCTAAACCCACTCAACCACATTGGAGAAACTATGTACGAGAAGAATTTGCCAAGTATCATCATTTACCAAAGAAGCAGTTTAGTACGATTGAACATTTACTTCGAGTAGGACATCGAAGGTTTGAAATGTTTCTGAATCCACAAATTAAAGATATACATTGATAGAAGAGATAAGGGCTGCTCATTCATTTTATATATTTTTTAAACTTGCATCCGTACATAGAGGGATCACATCACATAGAGAAAAGTAAATACAAAACCTAATCTTTTTTGTCCATTGAAAACCCTACCCCTTCCTTTTTTTCTCGTTTCTAAAATTGTCTAAACACTTTATTAAACTCAGTCAATAACAACTCAGTCATGTCATTTCGACTACCCATATCAGCCATTTCTCGCTCGCCAGTCTCATCTCTAGCTAAAGTTGGCGCAAACACCACACTAAGATTTTTAACCCCCATTCGATTTATTTCTTGTAATGCGGCAACTTTATGTAAATGTTGACATAGTATATGCAATACTGATCTATTAGCCACTGGTAATTTTTGCACTAATGCACTCAATGCATCGATTCTAGCTTCCTTGTTCTGTTGTGACTGCTGTTGCTGCTGCAAATGGGCAATCCGAATAAATTCATCATAATGTGATATAGGTATAACTGGATCAGGTAATTTACGCAAATACCGCTTCAAAGCCGAAGTAACTGCATGTATATCACCACATTCCAATAGATCATTCAATTTCAGCAACTGCTTATCATCAGGATCTTGTCCCAAATTGCTAAAGGCATTTTCAATAGCAACGATGGCAGAATTACCGCCTGATATACGATAGATTCCTTCAACTTCCAATCCTCGTTTCTCAACTTCAATCAAACATCGAGTAACAATCAATGGGATGGGAGTTTTCTCGTACTCGGCCCGTTGTTGTAACGTGGAGTTGAATAATGAAACTAAGGATGAACTTGCTGACTTAGATTTCGTCAATTGTAACCCACTTGAATTGGAACCATTGTAATCACTGTTTAAGAAGGAGTCTAGGATATTTGTTGATGTGGATCGACTGAATTTACTACTGGTACCCAAGCCATTGTTGTTGCCGTTGCCGCTGCCGTTGCCATTGCCATTGCCATTGCTATTATTGTTGTTTCCTGATCCCGGTACTCGTAATTGTGCTGAGCCACTATGTGGCATTGAAGGTGCAGATATATTGCTATTGCCACTGCCACTGTCATTTTTGGTGGAGACAACTTGCGCAGCACCAGTCTTTGCTCTTCGCCAAAATTTCAACCTCGTTGCTTTATGCGTTTGTTCATCTTCAGCAACATTCGATTGTGGTGCAGATGGCGGCTGATGTTGCTGTTGCAGTTGTTGCAGTTGTTGCAGTTGTAATGGTTGTTGACGTTGGCGCGCAAGATGCTGCTCGTTATATCCCACGCCTTTACCATCCCTACCCACTGTTGAAGCAGTTGTACTAAAACTAGTTGACATGTCATCACCCAAAGCCTCCGAGTCACTACTTCCAAACCTATGCAAAGTAGACAAAGACGCTTGTTGATTATGTCTCATTTGACGATCCTGCTTTTGCGTAATCTTGAGATGTTCATGCTGTTCAACCAACTCTTTATTCTGTTGTGTCAACTGAACTTTCCTCTCTTCCAAATCCCTCACTTCATTAACCAAATTATCATACTTTATAGTTTCATCAGTTAAATTCAGTTGAATGGATCTCAATTGATCACCAAGTTTTGCTTTGTCCATCTTCAATCGCTTAATATCTAAATCCAAATTCAATTTTTCAGCTGATAGTTTCTGCACTTCATTTTTAATGGCTTTAATGTCAAATGGATCGCCATCGAAAAACATGGTTGAATCAGAAGTCAGTCTTGCATGGGTTTGACTGTATGGCACCTTGAATTTATCGAGTCCACTGGTGTTGCTCTTGTTGTCAGCTTGATTTGGTGATACAAAGTAATGCGAGTGTATAGAATTGATACCAGCAAGGGTACTACTTGCAATTGATCCATCGGATATATGTCTAGTATGAGATGATTGGCCCTTGACGATATCTTCCCTTGGTGATGACTTGAAAAATCCAAATTTCGATTGACTGTTTCCACCAGATACAGAACGTTTGTGCTTCAAATTACGAATAATGGATGTCGTGCGAGATACTTTTTGTGGTTGCAGCGGCAGCTCGCCGCCACCGCCAAGTGTTGCTGCTGGTGTTTGTTCCTGATCATTTTCCTCTTCCAAGTTTGTAACTGCTGGAGTCACGTTGCCAATAATTCGCGGCGACTGGTTGATTGAAAATGGAGCTGGCATGTACTCACTTCTCGATGGTTTATTCGAATACTCTTCTTTTGATCTCTGTGGTGTCAGATGCACAGAATGACCACCGCGCTGTTCTTGTTCTTGTTCCTGCTGCTGACGTAACTGTCTCATATACTCTCTTTGCTCAGCTTCTTGATCCATGGCCATCTTGTTTGAATCATCACTATAGGTAACCCCTTCTAAACCCAATCCATATGCAACAGATTCGTCAAATTTCAATGCTTGCAAACGTTCCCTATTTCGCGTAGGCGTATTAGGAACAGGAACTTTAGGAGGTGGCGAGGACAACGATGCACCAATGGGCCCTGTGCCACCATTTCCAGTTCCTGCTCCAGATGTTGCTCGGTGTCTCAGTTGTTGTGGGGTGGCATATGCCAGACCCAGGTTCACTGTAATGTCACTATCAACAGGTACTGCATCTGTTTGTATTTCGTCATTCATTTCCACTACTCTTGCCTGTCTGTTTGCTTTCGCATAAGGAGAAGGACATTGCGATTTCGAGTATTGATCTTGTTCAATAGTCAAGCTTTGCGCTTTCAATCTGTTATCATTACTCGAACTTCTACTGAGCAACGTACCAGGAGAATCAATCAATGGAGAGCCCATAGTAGCACTATGAAATTCATGATCATGAAACTGTCCTGGTGACAAAATCAACAAGTTCTTGTTCTTGACATCGCCAGCAACTTCTTGAGGTACAGTTTGCGGAGTAAGGTGTTTTGTCGGATCTCCATTTCTACTGGATGACGGCTTCAAATCAGCCGGTGCATCTAACTGATTGTTGCTTGAATATTTGCGCTGTTTTGATCTTGCTGGAGGGTTGTCGGAGATGGCATCCAGAAAATCCAAGTAAACAGAATTGTCGGCATTCGTCAATTGTGAATCTTTTGAAGTAGTAGCATTAACAGGCGAGTTATGACTAGACCGTGAATCGAGCTGACCTTTGAAGTTTGTCGCTTTGGCTCTCAATGAAGTGCCCTTGGTTTGTTTACTACCAGGCTCCTCATTTGTATCAGAATCTGAGCTATTTTGCACCTCTTCAATAGAAAAATCATTTTCCGGCAGAAGCACTGCGGGACTAGGATTTCCATTATTCCTCTTTCCTGGTCTATCGCGTATCACTTCTTGACTATGAGACCTCTCGGAAACGTGAGAATGACTTGACGAGCCCCGTGACAGAATTTGCTCCTGCGATGGTTGGTTGCTATAACCATTGGAAGTTCGATTATCCTGCCTATTGGGGGAATTTGAACTGGCGTAAGATTCCTGCACAGGCGCCTTTGGCAAAGACTTGTATTTGCTTGAGTTCATCGACAGCTGCGAATTGTTATCTCCTTGTTTATAAAGACTGGTGGTGGATTTGCTTTTGTTTTGCTCACTATTATAGGTATTGGTCATGTACGCTTGAATCAAGCTGTTTCTGGAGCTATTAGCTGATGCTCTTCTATAATCGTCGAGGGTCCTTGTATCGGCTCCTCCTCCTCCTCCGACTAACAGAGACTGGCTCTGTTTCTCTTGCAATGTTGCCAACTGTCTCTTTTTAGCATCGTACCGCTTCTTTTTCGCCATAAGCTTTTCATGGCAATCCATACAAAACAATCCTTTTGAAGTCCTTGCATACCTCAAATCCTCAATCTTTCGTTTACACGAACGGCATTTGAAGCAACTGGAACAATAAGCCTGATCGCCAGTTAATATTGCCAAGTCATCAATTTTTCTTCCACATTGCTTACAATTGTATGAACAGTTGGAACAAATCAAGTTTCCATTCCCCAAAACTAGAAAATTTGAATTACAACCTAGCGACGTGCCACATTTGGAACATTTAAAACAATCAATATGCCATCTGTCCTCACCTAGCTCGTATGCATGGCCCTCGATTATTAGCAAGTTGCATTTCTTGCAAACTTCGCGTTGATTATAACCGGGACTGTGCTGATAATTCTGGGATGTACCCTGCGGTTGGTCCAAAGAGATTACATTGTCAGTTGATCTTGGTGTCGTGTAAGTGCTTTGAGTTGTGTTTGAGTTTGAGTTGGTCGATGGAGAGGTATAACTACCGTTTGGGTGGTGTGTGCTGATTCTCTGGCTGGTGTCTACCTCCGTCATAATCAAAACTCGGTTTGTGGGAGTGCAAACTAAAGTGTTGTGTTGATGTTTGTAACGGATGAAACGGATGGCTTGTTTCTATGTAGCCTATGATGTGGTAATATATCAGTAAATGAATCTTTTTGAGTATCGAAAATTTTGTTGGGGTAGACGATATAGTTGTGATTAGTATTATTCTTTGATCAGAGACGATGAAAATGAAAATGAAAATGAAAATGAAAAATAACGTGTGAGTGCGTTGTGTTGCGTGCTGCGTGTGTGAGTGCGTGTGAATGGGCACTAAATAATTTTTCTCTATTGTGTGGGTTGTGTGTTCTTACGAGACTTAAACTTTAACTTGGTGAAAAGGTTCCTGGCATGTGAAAAAAATAATGAAACCGGACTAATGAAGAGGTTGGTATTTGAACTAATCAGGCAGTGCTATCTTGATCGTAAAATTGGTGCATCCAACATGAGGGAAAGGATATGTTATACTTCGAACTGACCATTCTGTTTGTGCTATTTATAGATTTAAAAAAGAACAAAGAAATCACACACACACACACACACCGATAACATTCACTCTTTAAACAAAACCAAAAGATAAAAAGGGGAAACATTCATTCAGAGATCCACCAAGATGGCCACCACACGCACTGTCCCCAAAAGAGTGTTGACGAACTCACAAGGCAGTGATTGTGAAAATTGCTGATCTCAGTAGCACATAGCAATGAAACGCAAAGTTTAGATTGAGCACATGGTATATTTGCTTGCCTCCCCCCCTCGGTAGTAAAAATTTTGTATACGAGATTGATTGCATAAAGGGATCCCCCTTTTTTTTTAAGGCTTGAAAGTGATGGTCTCTAGAGGTCCACATCACCAATTACGAGACGCGCCAGTACAGTGCCACATTTTCTAGAAAACAGACGCCCACTGATGAGCTATTTACCATAATTTTCTAGAAATATCAAACAGTCCAAAGTACAATCAAAGCGCGTTCTGAACTCTATATGAACGACAGCTAAATCTTTCTGCTTTTTTTCCTAATCGGGGTAATCATACATTTTCAAACACTAAATTCTTGACGAATGAAAAAATAATATTCCAAAAAAAAAAAAAAGTGCATCCCTTGTGTAAAATCAGGGGGGAGAAGGAGGGGGAGGGGGAAAAGAGCAGATTGGAATACTCTTTCGTTTGACAAGATTAGGTTAAATCTGCATAAAGAGTGCCTGATTGTCACACATTAGCATTTCCTCGAAAAGTCTTTGCAAATCTCGACTTTTATTACTCAAAAGGAGAACAATTAGGAGTGAGAGATTCTTCAATGAAACCCGATACTTACACAAAAGTAAAAAGAATTACAAAATGCTCTTTCCTGATCTGGATCTTTACCAATGTTCTATATTATTGTACATGGCAAGAAGTAATAAAAGACTCTTTTCCCACTCGAAAATTACTATCAAACAGCCTTTGCCTTGTTCAAGCTTTATATACAGAGAATAACTTTCGGATCTATCTATATCCCACAACAAACTAGGGCCAAAAAAAAAAAACCAAACCCCCTTACTTGTCTCCCACATAACATTACCAATTTTTACAACTCTTCTGCAGTCAAATCTTTCTTAATCTTAAAAGGCTTCCCTCTCCAATCTATTTCATGGCCAAACATGGCGGAAAACCAAATTGGCAATGCCAAAAGTTCCCGTAAGAGCCAAACTTGTAACCACTCACCAGCGTCTCTTAATGAATGCACAACATGTATATTGTCCATCCATCGTGGTAAATACGTCATATTGGCTGATGCAGTTGATTTCGCATGATTTATAAGCACATTGTATTGAACGAAATCAGACAAGCACCAAGCTGTCATGTGAATTAAAAACCACTTGATTGAAAACCATTGATGGAAAAACAATGTCGATACAGCAAATGTTCCATAAATTCCACACACGATTGATTCGGTTGTCGGTTCAATAAACGTAGCCAATGACACCATATACTTTCTCACTCGCAACCATCTCACACGACGCTGGATATAATCTTGTACGGTATTGTCATGTCGACTCAATGGCTGAACAACAACGTCACCCGTTAGCCCAGTACGCCCATTGCAGTTTTCCCACAAGGCAATTCCAATCATGTTGTCTTCCCCAATGTACCGAGCAAAGAATTTGATGGCATGCCCTAAACCTAAAGAAGTATAGTATTGCGCATCAGATTTCACTTTGGTGTCACTGAAAAAGGGAGAGTTTTTATAAGGGATGAGCTTGACTGCTTGGTCCAAGTCGGACTTGCGATACATATTGGATTTACCATTGACGCAGGGGGCAATTGACAAGTTGTTTAAAGCAACATAGAATTTAGAATGCGAGGAGTGGAGAAACATTTCATCCAATTTTGCTCCAAGTAGCTTCCTGGATTCATGGTTTTGGTAACAATGGTTTAATTGTTGATCTATGTTTAGTTGTGAGTTGGCCAAAGCTTTTCTATTGGTCAAGTTTGAGCTTTGTGAAGTGATTGAAGCATAATCAGAATCATCTTCCGAATTGGTTGGAGTCACCCTTCCCTCTAAATCGGGAATACTAGCATCACCATCTGAGTCAATACACATTGCCAACGGTACATGGTGTACCAATTTAACAGGACGTTTGCTTCCTAATTTTCTTCCATTATTCAAATTCATATTCATTGTAAACACCGAATTTCGTAAGATATTTGAACTAGCCCATACATTACTATCCATTACCCATAGTATATCATACTTTGCCTTCAAGAACCCCTTGGCTAGGTTGTTGACTTTTGGATTAGGACCGTAATGTTCACTGCTACTGTTTGTCTCGGGATCAAAATTGTCACTCACAAGTATCTCAGCATCAATGGTGGGGTATTTGTTGATCAATTTCTTGATCATTGGAATACTAGGATCATGTGGATCATCAATGCAAAACAATATTTGCATTTTATCCAGTGGGTAATTTTGGACAAATGAAGATTCAAGACATGAACTAAGCTCAGGATCAATTCCTTTTATTGGCCGAATTATGGTGACTCCTTCGTATGTCAAGTTGGCATCATTGTTTTCAACTTCTTCCCCAATTTCTTTCTTGTATTTACGTTGCCTTTTCGATTTGGTAATAGCACTGGTGGACGACGATGATAGTAAAGTTCGGTGTCTAAACTTTAGTAGAATTTCGATGAATCCAATGTTTGCCACGGTGGATATGATGATATACCAAATGAAAAAGAATATCGCCGCACCATATCTTATCATAGAAACCTCCTCACTCATGGAACTGGCAAGGAAAGAACGACCAATGCGTTAGGCTGGTGGAAGGTGATAGATCTATTCACTACGGTGTCCTATACTGCCTCTTTTTTTTGATGAATTATGGACTTGGCTACACGTCTTTTGATGAAATTTTTTTTTTTCCTTCTCTCATCGGCCGAGACTTTTAATGCCGATGCATTGTTAAGCCGACAAGCGTTTCAAGCCAAACTACGTCATAAGATCAAAAGAACGAGTGAAAGATGTCGTTTAATGTAAACATTGAGGATTGAGTTTTGTAGAAGGGAGAGACAGGAAGATACGAGTTTTCAAATTATCTTTAACTCCGTTCACTGCAGCTCTACTTAAGTTCAAAACCGCTTTGTGTGTATGTGTGTTTTAAAGTTTGATGTCCGAGGTTAACAACTTCTTAGATTGCATTTCTCGTAAATGATATCTGGAGTACTTCATTTGGTTTCATTCATTATGGCGTTATGCGCTTAAGAAACCTTGATGGTGTTGCCAATTCCCACATGACTATACATTTACGGAATTTCCAAAAAGAAGGCGTGGGATAAGAACCGAGGGTTTGAAGGATCTACCAACTAGACAATCACGATATTGGTTGTGTGACGCAGTAATGGCTCATCCATCCCCTGTTACAATTATTTTGTTTTTAATTTTGCATGAGATTGTTGCAAAATAACAAAAATCGCCACTGCTCATAATTAGCAAAGCTGTCCATAAATACTATTTTGGAAGAGATAGTCCATGAAGCTGCAAAACGAACCATCCTTTCTTAGGTCTAGTATAGCGAAGTTAGCGTACTTACTATACATACGAGCCATTGCAATCTGACACTGTTTAGGTCCCGCGGCTCTATTGAAACAAAACGGTTGTGTGTGTTTGTGAATATTTTGTGATCACTAGTAGTGTATTTCTACCTCGGTAAAAATAAGCAAAAGTCGTGTATTGTGTATCAAAAGTTGGTGTTTCCAATATAAACATCCATACTGCAATACATAACAATCAATTTACGAAAAAAAAAATTATGATATCAACTTTACTTACTAACTGAATTTTTTTTTTTTTTTTTTTTTTTTGGCTTAAGAACCACCCCACAAAAGCAGAACCCCCAACAATTACACAAACAAAGATTCTTTTCCGGCGTTAGAAAATAAGTATTGTATGTATATATTTCCAAACCAATTAAAATCAAAGGTTATAAAAGAATCCACATTTTTCTTTCCCCATTGACTAAATTTTCATTCCTTTTACTTTCTTCATTCATAGATTGTACATATATATATATATATATAAACCCTATACACTTGCACACTTCAAGAATAATCTAACCTTTAACCATCACAAGTTAGATTTCAAGGAATTTTTGAAGAAGTGTCTTTCTATTACTACTATGTTCAAATCAAGTCTAACAAAACAACAATTATTATCATTAAATAAAACTACAGCTTCAAGAAACTTATTCAAGATGCCAATTTTAGCCACCAAAAAACCATTTTCATCAAGTTCAGCAAAAGGTGAGACTTATAAATTACAATCACAATTGCCTAAATTACCAGTTCCTGAATTACAAGAAACTGCTGCTAAATACATCAGATCTATTGAACCATTTTTGAATCAACAACAATTACAGGATTCCAAAGCCAAGGTCGAGGAATTTATCAGACCAGGTGGTGTTGGTGAACAATTACAACAAAGATTGAACTCCTTTGCCAAGGACAAGGATAACTGGTTGGCTGAATTCTGGGATGACTATGCGTATTTGTCATATAGAGACCCTGTTGTTCCATTTGTGTCATACTTTTTTTCCCATAAAGACGTCAAGAATGTTGTTGGACAAGATCAATTATTGAAGGCAACCTTGATTGCTTATTATACTATCGAGTTTGCTGAAAAAGTTCAAAATGAAACTTTACAACCAGAAGTCATCAAGGGAAATCCATTCTGTATGAATGCATTCAAATACATGTTTAACAATTCAAGAGTTCCAGCTGAAGGATCTGATGTTACTCAACATTACGATGCAAATGCCAATAGATTCTTTGTTGTTGTTTATAAAAACAATTTTTATAAAGTTCCAACTCATAACGAACAAGGACAAAGATTGTCCAAAGGTGAAATTTACAGCTACTTGCAACAAGTCAAGAATGACCCAACTCCAAAGGGTTTACCAGTTGGTGCTTTAACTTCATTGAACAGAGACGAGTGGTTGAGTGCTTACAATAACCTTTTGAAATCACCAATCAATGAAGCTTCTTTAACTGACATTTTTGCTTCGGCATTTGTGTTGTGCTTGGATTCAAACAATCCAATTACTATTGAAGAAAAATCGAAAAACTGCTGGCACGGAGATGGACAAAATAGATGGTTTGATAAACCATTGGAATTTTTCGTTAGTGCCAATGGTAACTCTGGTTTCCTTGGTGAACATTCAAGAATGGATGCTACACCCACTGTGCAAATGAACAATACGGTTTTGAAACAAATTACTGAAACCAACCCTGATGAATTGATTGCTGAAATTGCCACTGTAACTCCTAAAGTTGGTAGAGCTGAAATTATACCATTTGATTTAAACCCAACATCGAGACAAAATATAGTGTCTGCAGTTGCGAAATTTGATGCCACTATTGCTGCTCATGATGAAGAGATTTTCCAACATTATGGATATGGTAAGAACTTGATTAAAAAATTCAAGACGTCTCCCGATGCTTATGTACAAATGTTGATGCAATTGGCCTACTACAAATTGACTGGTAAAGTTAGACCAACTTATGAATCAGCCGCCACTAGAAAATTCTTAAAGGGAAGAACTGAAACTGGTAGAACTGTTTCCAATGAATCCAAAAAATTTGTTGAAACTTGGACTGATCCAAAAGCTTCCATTGAAGAAAAAGTTGCCACATTCCAAGCCGCTACTAAACAACATGTCGCTTACTTGTCATCAGCAGCTGATGGTAAGGGAGTTGATCGTCATTTGTTTGGTTTGAAACAAATGTTGAAACCAGGTGAAGAAGTGCCAGAAATTTTCACTGATCCAATCTTTACTTATTCACAAAGTTGGTACATTTCATCATCACAAGTTCCTTCTGAATTCTTTCAATCTTGGGGTTGGTCACAAGTTATTGATGATGGTTTCGGATTGGCTTATTTGATCAATAATGACTGGATCCACGTGCACATTTCATGCAAGTATGGAAATGGGTTGAGCTCGGCTCAATTGAAATGGTTCCTTGTTGACAGTGCCAATGAAATGCAAGATGTTTTGGTTAAGGGATTATTGGGAGACAAAGCTAAGTTGTAAGCAAAGGGTGGTATCGATTCTAGAGAAAAAAGTATACACCAAGTATGTAAAGTTTCAGATTATACATATGACAAAGAGAGAGTTTTGCAAAGTGTAGTGTAGTATAGCGTAAAATAGAGCTGTGAAGTGAAACACTGTAGACCCAATTAGCTATTCTTATTGTGGCTCACACTCGAGTAACTGACAATCTTTTTAACACCTTTCTCGCTGATGTTCACTTAAAAAAAGTCCATATGGTACTACATCACGTCAAATATACGAATCGATGCGACACCGATGCGTTCGGATGAAATGAAGCGACCAGTAGCGAAATCAGATAGATGCGATGCGATGACAAAAGAACAATAGGGTCACATTTTAGTCTCGTACAATACGAAAATTGTAAATCCTTTCACTCGAACATTCCTCATCACTACATTCTCTGGAACTTCGAAAACACAAAAGTCAAACGTTCTACTTGAAAACGGTTGGATTGTTTCAAATGATTTAGTTAGTTACAATTGCTGCTTGGTTCATTTTTTAGGGGAAAAAGGAGAAAGGAGAATGTGCATGGACTAAAGAATAGATGGGTATGATGCGTCTTTCTTTGTATTGTAATGGAATGTGGCATTCGAAGTGATACAAAAATATGCTTTGTGTTTGTGTCTTTGTTTACAATTAAGTTGTTTTGGGTATAATTTGGAATTTTTTCGTACCTTATTGTGTATGGCCATGTCAAAATAAAACACAATTATCAATGAATGGGAGTCTATTGTTTATGGACCTACTGTTATACGTAATACAACTACACAAGCATTCTTGTTGGCACATTTTTGGCTGCGGGAATGTAAACTTTCTAGATATTGATGGGTTCTAGACCTTCTACAAAACTTACCCTTTTTGGAATAGGGCTTTCCATACTGACAATCTAGCCCATGGTTGAACTGTACGTATTTGTTACATTTTATATATGTTTCTCGTTGCTTTGTTGTCGATGGTTATAAGTTACATCATCTTTGATCCTCGGTAAAATGTCCAGTACGATTAGGAGATTTACACTTTTGCGAAGATAAGAGGCACAAGGCGTTTACCCAATAAGAAAAGAATACAATTGGAACGAACTGTATTGTTCGAGTTGTCAAGGTCAGCTCTATTGTTGTGTGTACTACAATCATAAGCTAGAATTATCATGTGCGTGTGTAATACAGGTATCAGTGAGAGCTATCAGTTTGCAAAATATTGCGCTTGCCCCCTCTTAGTGCAATTTTTTTGATCTTAGTACACTTTTAAAAGCGAGATCTAGAAAGAGATCAAAGATACCCTCGGGCCAGATTCATTGAGCTTCGTGATAGCCCCAAATGGGTCCCTTGTGGTGGTGCTTGATCTCAAGGGTTACTGCAGAGATATAATCTAAGATCCTCGAACTTCCGTCACACAATTGTTATAATTGCAACGTATATGCACGTACTATGACTTACCTCACTAAATGTTCTTGTTGTTGTCCTGACAACAGCTAAGCTTTAGTTTGTACCATGAAGGAAATGCTCTAAATGATTACATGTAACAATCAACGCTTGCACCAGAGAACAGTTTGCTCTCTACATCCATTCTTCATTGAAACATGAAACTTTTTGCAACCTATTCTATTGATACACTAAACTACAGAGCTCATCATAGTGAATTTCAAGTAGCATTAGTACTATTTCTTACATGCTGTACCCCCGAAACTGTAAGTTTTGCTTCTTTTGGGTTAATAAAAAGAAACCAATATTACACAAAGCTAAGCGAATGTTAAGGTTTTTCTTTTGTTTACCTTTTTTTCCTCGGTTTGTGTAACTTGCAATCTGTTGATCTATTTAGGAACCCTCTTTGTTTTCTTTTATAAAGATAGAGTGAATGAGTTTTCCAAGGGACATGAAAAGGTATATTTGTATATATACATACATGCGTTGCTAGCCATATCACAGTCCCTGTGAGCAAATCAACATAAATACACTGCTGACCAATCGCACTCCTAACAAACTTGCAACTTAAACTGAAGCGTGACCACAAACGCGGAACAAGATCAATATAGGTAGTGGATATACGTAACACCGTATAGGGAGTCTCGAAAAGAAGTTTATACCATAAGCACAACACAGAGACATATATTCTTGCAAAGGGAAGGATAACTGAAAGGAAAGAGTAGTACTGGTTCCAGAAGAAAGCTCACGAAAACCTTTGAATTGCGTGAATCTTACAAGATTATACATCACTGTTGGACATCACCCAAATCATAAAACACCACCACCGATACATACACTACAGATCATACAAGCTACGGAGTTATTTTTTACTCAAAAAAAAAAGAAACTAAAGCCTACTGCTGCATACATCGAAAACCAAACGATTCGCAATAATATCGAGATACCAAATAAAATCTTTCGATTTTGAATCACATCGAAAGACCAAAGTTAACTAATTGCATTGTTCCAGTTGTTTAAGTCAATACTGTGTTGAGAGTTTAGCCCTGTTGCAGATATACACTGGCTGTCTCCTTATTATTTTTTGAACCCGAGTTATTCCTCTTCATTACCTGATCTATCACATTTTGCTGAAGCATAGGTCCACCTCAAACGGTCAAAAAAGCAATCATTAATACCACCCATTATTTCATCCTTCATACGACCATAGATACTATTATAACTTTTATGTCACTGGAAACCAAGTTATGCCACCGAACCGACCACCTCATAAACGGCAGAAATCGTCTATACTGAACTTAGGTGGAATTCACTTTGTTGAGGATAAGCAAGAACTACAACAACCTCTTCCTTCGTTTAATATTCCGGGACAACAGCCATTACCTCAACCTCAAACTACCTCAGCCTCGTCTTATGCCAATCTAGATCCGTCATCTTTCGCTTCGCAACAAGTTAATGCTCTAGCAAGCGCAAACAGGTATGAAGAACAAGATATGTATAATTATGCTTATGCACAACCACCACCTTTTTCAAACATCACGTATCGTCAAGGACCACTACTTCAGCGCTCTCAGTATGAATATAATCAAGAGTCTCAAACACATACACAAAGAGAAGGACAATCACATCCTCGAAGAATCACTTCCACTGGTTCTGACAGATATCAAGAATATCCCACAACGTCTCTGACAGCACCACCAACGTCTGCTGCATCCACAAACTTCAATTATCAGCATGCAGGTGCATACGAAGGTACACAAAACCAGTCATTATATCAGCATCAACAACATCATCAACGGCAGCAGCAGTACCAGCAGCAGCACCAACAACAACAACAACAGCCAATACCACATCGTGCACAACAAGGCTATTACACCGATCCAAACTTTCAACGACCACACCAACGGAGCTCCTCATATGTTCCCGCTCCCGTCACCAACCCACCAGTTGGTGGCAATCTTGCATTCAATCCAGCATTTCCTCAACTTTCTCCTGTATACCCCACATTTGATTTCAATTATTCTAACCCTCAACAGGCATTATTCACTGAATCATCCACTAGTGGAAATAGACAGTTTTCTCATCAGCAGGCACTGCTTTCAGGTGGATCACTTCAGCCTTCCATACACGCGTCTTCCATTGCATCTGGTCCACCATCAATACCAGCGTCAGTAGTAACAACAGCCCCAACTCCAATACCTGCACCAGCACCAGCAACAGCAAGAACACAACCATCCAATTCAAGGCATCAAAAAAACAATTTGTCCATTTCTTCACATTTGACTTCAATCACATTAGGCGGTGCTGGAGGTAACGCACAAGAAAACGTATACACTAGTCAACATCCCCGAAGATTTCATCGTGATAATGATTCACTACTCAATGAAGTTTTACATGAGTTGTTTTCCGTTGATGGAAACAATATGGCTTCATATTTGCATTCATTGCTTTGCAAAATCAATACACGGTTTCCTTTGGACGATTTTTACAACTTACTTTATAACAATGATCGCCAAATTCCACTCAGTGCTGCTAATTTCAACTACAACCTAAAGATTGATAGGACTCCTATTGCTATGCATTCTCATGATTCAGCTGCCATTATAATCAATCAAGTGTTGGATGCTTTTCGAAATCCAGCAGTTTTGCTCGAGATTTTTCCTAATCTAGATGAAGAAGAAGATGGTGGCCAAAATAGGCTAATGTCTATCAATTATCACGAGTTGCTTCGTACTTTTCTTGCCATCAAAATCTTGAATGATATGATGATTCAAATACCACTGAACACGACTGAAGATCCACTGAATTATAGTATACCCCGTTTGTCAATATTCAAGACTTATTTCATAATTTGTCAAAAATTGATAACAAGATACCCTAGTTCATCAAACACAGCAAATGAGCAACAAAAGCTAATTCTTGGGCAATCCAAGTTGGGAAAGTTGATCAAGATGGTGTATCCCGACATACCAATAAAGAGGCTAGGAAGTAGAGGTGAATCACGATACCACTACCTTGGAGTTGTTTGGAATGAGCATATTATCGATTACAATATCAAGCAATTGTGCGAACAGCATGATTTGACAAAATTGAATGAAATGTTTAGTGAGGGTAACCCGGAGCAGCAGGGATTGTTATTTCCTCAAGGAATTCCAACTGATGTGCAGTTACATCTTGAAGCAATTCCAACAGGAGTGGCACCAAAGAAGAGAGGGAGGAAGCGTAGTCGCTCAAGCGGGAAAGAAAAGCCCATTGTTAGCGGAAGAGGAGGTGAAATTTGCACACCAGAAGCTGTAACTTCACCCCGAATGTCCTTCATTACAAAGAATTTGATGTACCCAACTGAGGCTAATTTCACCGTTCTTGATATTGATGTTGGTCCACCGAATTGGTTTTCAAAGTTATTAGACAAAGCTTATGCAAAAGCCGTTGTGATTGATCGAAACTTGATCACATTAGTATTGTTAACTAATTCCAACTTACTCGAAGGATCAAGCTTGTTCAACAATTTGCTAGAGTCCGTGTTTGAGCCAGTTATGGCCCATGCTCAAACTATCAAGAACCTAGACTTGATACTATACACAATCATCATACTAGAAATTTTGCCATATCTACTACTATTTAAACCATCCGCGGATATCAATTTAGTGACTAATTTACGACTAAATCTTTTGTACTTGGTTAACAATTTCCCAAGTGAATTGAGTAAGTTGAGTAGCAAAATATCGCTGGTCTTTCCCTCGAATAACGTTGCCAAGTTTTTGCATTTAATTAAAAAGTTGATAGATTTAAATGATTTGTTGATTACGTTCATCAAGTTGCTAAACAAGAGGGAGCTCAATTCAATGATGGCTAGTGAAATTCAACAATTTCTCGATGTTAAACCAGCGGGTATCAGATTACAAGAAGGGGAGGATTTTTTGTCAAACATAATGGGAAGTAGTGGTGGCACTGGCGATGGCGCAGGCGGTGGTGATAGTGGTGGTGGCATTAGAATCGACGATGCAAACTTTAATTTCAGAACTGATATTCTATTAAACGACTTGATCCATACTTTGTCAGGTTTTCGGTATGATCCAAATGCTGTCACTGATTTGAAAAGATCGAGTTCTATCGATGAAGAAGTTGCCGTACTAGACGAATTTTTCAGAACTGATCTTAAAAGGTTCTTGGCCGGAGAAGATGAGCCTATATCTTCGGGATCGTCCTCATTGTTGGAACATACACAGAGATTGGGAGCAGATATAGAGAGCATGACTTCATCAATGCGGCCGGGGTTGCCATCATTACACAGTGTAACCCCAATCAATCCACCAATTGGGCAACCTACAGCAGCAAGCTCACTACCAACTATATCGAACACCGTATTGACAACCCAAGAAATGACAAAATTAAAATCATTACTCGCATTAATTGACACGAAGTTGTTATCAAACCATTTCAAATTGAAGTATCCCATTCAGTTATATAACAACCTAATCACTTTCATTTTGAATGACATCTTGAAACGAATCTTTATCAAGCAACAGCAGCAACAGCTACGAAGAAGTCAGATGGAGCCTACTGAGGAAGGAAGCAATGCGCAACCTGCTACCGCCAGAGTTAACTTGAACCTTAATTCAGGTGAGAGTAGTTTTGGTAGTTGGTGGGTATTCAACTCATTTGTTCTGGAATATTTGAGTTTATTGGGAGAAATTGTGGGGTTGCAGGATTTAATATAAAATAGAGGTCCTTTAGAACATACTTATATAGAAATTTCAACTAATAGCACATGTCCTTGCATTCAAATGTGCTTCCAGCATTTGTGGTTCACATGGTAGCGTTTTATTTAATTTTGTGCAAGAGATGGGCACAAAGCATCCCACGAATTCAAACGGTTTAGCGTTGCACTCTAGTGACACACCACAGCAACTGACTGCACTCCCTTATTCGCCAATGCATACATATCAGCAAAACTCCATAAAGCTCATTGCAGGAAACTCGCACATTCAGTTATGTGAAAAAGTAGCAGCCAAGTTAAGCATTGACATTGCCCGTGTGGGTGCATTTCAATACACAAATACTGAAACAGCTGTTGCTATTGGTGAATCCGTTCGTGACGAAGATGTCTACATTTTGCAAACTGGGTGTGGTGAAACCGAAATCAATGATTTTGTAATGGAGTTGTTATTCATGATCAATGCATGCCGTGTTGCTAGTGCCAGACGAATCACTGCTGTTATTCCAAGCTTTCCCTATGCTCGACAAGATAAAAAAGATAAATCGAGGGCTCCGATAACCGCCAAATTGATTGCTAATTTGTTACAAACTGCCGGTTGTAATCACGTCATTACTATGGATTTGCATGCGAGTCAAATACAAGGGTTCTTTAGCATACCAGTTGACAACTTGTACGCTGAACCTAGTGTGTTGCGCTACATCAGAGAAAAATACAACAAAAATGATATAATCATGGTTAGTCCTGATGCTGGTGGGGCAAAACGAGTGGCTAGTTTAGCTGACAAATTGGATATCCAATTTGCTTTGATTCATAAAGAGCGTCAAAAAGCCAACGAAATCTCAAGAATGGTTTTAGTTGGTGATGTCACTGATAAAATATGTATTCTTGTTGACGACATCGCAGATACTTGTGGAACACTATGCAAAGCAGCTGATGTCTTGTTGGAGAATAATGCCCAAAAAGTTGTTTGTATGGTTACTCATGCAATACTTTCAAAAAATGCCATTGAAAAGTTGAACAATTCGAAAATTGATAAGTTGGTTTGTACAAACTCGTTGCCTATACAAGAAAAATTGGACAAATGCTCCAAGATGGAGACGTTGGATATCAGTGCTACATTGGCAGAAGCTATCAGAAGACTACATAATGGAGAAAGCGTTAGTTACTTGTTTAACCATGTACCGGAATAGTAAACTATTTTTCATAGACAATAAAAAATGACTATTGGAGTAGCTTCTCATTTATCTTCAACCACTTGCACCATGTACCATGTAACTCCTGCGCTTAACTGGAATGGATTATGTTCCGACGAGTTTGCACGTTCCGGCAGAACTTTATTTTCCTTAATCAGTCGCACTCTTCCTATAAGCCATTCCTTACCGTTCAAGTTCAAGTTCAGTGTTTCCAAGAAATAATGCGGTGCACCAACATTGAATGCCGCCCATGGTTGAGTACTCTCGTTTTGATTTCTCAAGACATTGTCCACCTTTGTTGGAAGAAACAACAACAAATCATCTTCCTGAAACGAATTGATCGATATCTTGTGCTTGCTTCGCGAAACAAATCTCCGTATTTCTTGATCTTTCAACTTATTATCTTTTGTTAGACGTTTAGCAAACCCTTCAACATCTTTGAATCGCTTCGATATAGCATTGAGGAAAAATCTAGTACTATTGGAATTCTCATTCGCTAATTGAATATTTTCTTTGAAGCTGATGATGCTGAGGAATGCATCAAAGTGGGATTTCTCACCACCAAACACGTTGTTGAATTGAGTTATAAGCTTTTTCGATTCTTCGTTGTACTTGTCGACGTTTGCAATTTCATTGTCATCAGAAGAGCTATCGGGTGGTAGATATGGAGATAAAGAAATCTCTTCCGACCATTTCAATGAAGTTTCAAAATCCTCGATAACTTTTGAAGTTGGCATGTCTGCGACAGATATCAACGACACATCATCCTCTAAATTCGCAGTACTCTTTTTCGACTTCAATCCTTTCACTCGTTTAATTTTAAAAACGCCATCCTCCTTGATCAACAAAAGCCCCATTGTTTCCAAAATACTGCACATTTCAATAAATATCTCAAAAATTCTTTCCGATGTCAACTTGAGCTTAGTGAAAAGAGTGCAGATCACCGTATTTAGTTCAATAATGAGCTGATCGTGCCTTTGCTGTTTGACTTGTGTCAATTCCATTAAATTTTCGTAATCCTCAGTAACTTCATCCAACTTCAGTTTCGTTTTTGTAAGCTCTGCCTTGCTTGTGGTCCTCTCTTGTGCAAATTCAGATTCTTTTGATGACATGTTTGATAGCAAATCATTCTTCATTCGATTGGCATCGTTAAGTTCACTACGCAAGATTGTAATAGTTTCGCCAAGACTAGCCATTTCTTGTTCGTGGTTAGCTTGTTCCTGCTCCAATTTTGTGATTCTGCTGTTCAATTGATCAACTGTATGATCTTTTGTTTGCAATTTCTTTTCCAAATTCTCAAACTCTTTTGCATCCCATTTATTCTCCAACTTGTAGAGTCTGAACTCTTCATCACGCAGAGTCAACCTACTTTTGAGACTTTCAACCTCCTTGGCATGGTTCGACTTTAGTGTTTCCATTTCCTGTCGCAATTGCGATATCGATTCATCTTTGGTACCTTGCTCCCTCCTCAATTGCTCAATTTCTGTTGTAAGTTCTGCATTCACTCGTTTCAACTTGATATTATCAAGATGTTTATCCACTACCGATGTATCCAACACTTGAGATTGATTGGAAGTTATGCTTTCTTTTGATGGTGTTCGTTTCTGTAGAAGCTTTGTAGGATCGGACTTCACAACTGGCGCAGACAATGGCTGCTTGGAGTCCAATATCATACTCATCCTATTGTCAGAGTAGTTCCCGTTGCGGAATACTGGCCAATTGGTAATATTCTTGTACTGTTGTTGATGAAGCAAACTTTCTAGTTTCTTGATTCTCGACTTTAATCCATTTACAACATTCAAATCATAATTAGAAAGTTCATTCTGTTCTTTACTAGACAGATTTCCCAATTTGTCACTTGTTATGTCTGTAACTGATCCTAAAGAAGATATGAGCTTAGTGATCCTCTTCATATTATTTGTTGATTGCTTCATATCTCGCATATTCTTGCGTAGCAATTCAGGAAAGTTTTTATTGCTATGCGACGTCTCCAACAATGATATATAATTTAGGATATCATCTCTGTCTATTTCCACATTGCGTAGAATTGTGAAATTTTGTATTTTGTCTTGGTTTCCCACTAGGGTTATATCAACGTTTGGTAAGATACCTACAAAGTTGTCATCCTTGATGTAGTTAAGAAAAGACCCGAATTTTTTGTTCCACATTTCTCTGAATGCCCTTTCATGTTGTCCAATGGATGTGACTTGTTCACTAAAGTTGTTAACAATACCCTTGGAGTAGAAATCATACCATTCAAACTGTCGCCTCTTTTCGATTATGGCAAAACCAAACAACAACGGCAAATCAATAGTTAAAGACAACAAATCCTCGCATTTTTTCACATCTTGGATTGTCTTGTGATTGATTGTGTTGGTTTCATCTGCGCCTTCATCTTCTGTCAACAATTTCAAGTCTGTTTTAAGATTGACAGCTTTCATTTGCAAATTGGCAATAAGGGAATAGACTCTCGGCCCATCTTTAATCAATTTCTCTTTAAACAGTTTTAACTTTGAATAGTATGCATACAATTCATCAGTAGTGCTTTTGAGTTCTACTGAGGTGCGAGTACGGTGCTGGTTGTACAACTGATCAAAATGAGCTTCCTGCACATTTGAAAAATCGGAAGAAACGCATTGAGCTTTGGACCGAATAGTTTTTATCAATTCATTCAAATTTGTATTTTTAAATCGTTCGATTGAGTCAGTTCTTGCATGCTCAATAAGCTCATCCACTTTTGCTCTCTCGTTCTTCATAGCCTTGGCCGCATCGCTCAACTCACTGAATTTCTGAGTAATCAATGGGAGCTTGTTTGCTACATATGTTGCAGCTGAGCTCAAAGAATGGTGATCAAGGAAGTCAACCAATTTGAATTTTTCGTCTTTGATTTTGATAATAGGGAGATGCTGTAGGGTTTTGTAACTCTCCAACCAGGATTTATGCAAAGTTTTGAAGCTAATTAAATTAATGTAATTGTTATGGTGGTTGAAACCCTTTTCAATCTCTGTCGTGAAACTCGTTGCGAATTGAAATAATGCCGTCAAGGATGCGAAAATGGTGTTGATTTGTTGAATTAGCATCAGACATCGATTCTCTAGAACATTGCCATACTGGGCTATTTCCCTCGCCCATGCTTGATAAGCTTTGATTCGATTTGAGACATCTCTCGAATATGTTTTTCGAGTGTCAACGAAAGGCAGTTGCTGTGGTGGACTGAGATCATCTCTCGGAGAATGTGATATATACGAATTGAGCAACTTTCGATCAATTTCGGAAAGAAACAATCGTTTGTCATACAAAAACACTTCGGAAATGTCATTGATTAAGTTGTAATTGATTTTGATTCCAAAAGAACTCAACAAGAATATATCATTAACGTTGTCCATGGAGAATGACTGCAGTAGGTAATATTTGAAGTCCGCTAGCGTTGGAAATCGAATAGGTTTGGGGATCTTGACAAATGATCCCTCATGCGCATTGTATACTGTCAAATAAGAAATAGTGGACATAAGGGCTATTCCTCTGACGATATGGTTGCTGAATTAAGGATGGAGATTGCAAATGTGGCGTGTGGTTTAAATGACAGCCTCTCGAATGAAATTTCACTTTGTGGACTATTTTGCCTTCTCGTGTGTTCACAAATTATCTGAAACAGTTACCCCCTGATGCTATGCCTGTTGCTCTTTTTTTGGACATAAAAGTTAAACTCAGGTTATTCGAAACACGAGGAATGGTTTGTGAGTACGGAAATACAAAGTGAACTTATCGAATGATACATTAACCGATCGGGTGCGATTTCCTAAACGCTATATAAACTCTACGAAAATAGTGAGATGACCATTAGATACACGGCATACTCGGTTGCAATACAAACACACACATTTTTGCAGAGTATTCATAGAGGATGCAACATACTGTCTAGCAAGGTGTCGTGACATCCAACCTATCTAAGTTAATACTTTCTTTCCATTAGGGTGGCCATCTATGTCACGTGAAAAAAGCTATCTCACACGAAAATTCAACTTAGCGCAAGAACTCACGTCACAACATTCTATTTGATTTGCTCTCCTCGATTGCAGGCACGAGTGCAGCTGTTACGGTACAGATTCGTCACAAGAGAAAATCTAAACACTATCTACTATCAATCGATAGTCTTATTTATTCACATGTTCACATGTACTGTAATCAAAATGTCCTCTCGTATTTATACGTAGCAGTATCATTTAATACCATCCACGGTATTGGGTCGAGTCTTGATATCCGTATTGGGGATATTGTTGATAACCGCCATATTGTGGCATCACAGGTTGTTGAGCATTTGGCTGGGGTTGAGATTGCCCTTGAGAGTGCTGTGAGTTTGGTTGCGACCCTTCAGTCTCCGAAGCAGGTGGCTGACCTTGACCTTGTTGGCCCGGTTGTTGTGGTTGAGGTGGGTACGAATAGCCAGGGTACCTGTTTCCATATTGGTTAGGATTGTAGTATTGTTGTTGACCAAAACCATTGTTAGTAACAGAGCCTTGACCGCTTCCCGGGATATTTGCCTGTTGGGCACTTTGTTGTGTGGCTTGAGTTGGTTGGCCACCAATAGATCCCAACCCGTTTGATCCTAACGCACCGGCAGCATTAAAGTATGGGTTATTGTAGTAATAGTTGTAGTACGGGTAACCAAATGGAGTGGGGATTTGTTGCTGCTGTTGTTGTTGTTGTTGTTGAGACAAGCCAGCGCCTGATTGTTGCGGCAAGCCAGCTTGAGTGGTGCCCGGACTTTGTGTAGCATCAATTGATCCACCATTCACAGCTTGTTGAGCGTATTGAGCATATCCACTTGCTGCCGCAGGGGTAGCAACATTGTGGCTAGCGGCTGGAGATGCAACACCGCCAAAAGCTTGCTGAGTGTAAGCACTATAATCATAGCCAGGGTATCCAGCAAATTGAGAGCCTGGTTGAGCTGCTTGTTGTGGGTACTGTTGTTGTTGGAATTGATTGTAATAATCGTATTGAGCTTGTTGTGTTGGGAAGGTTTGTCCTGGTTGTTGAGCTTGTTTGCCGAATTGAGCTGGTTGTTGTGGTTGTGGTTGTGGTTGTTGTTGTTGTTGCTGGTATCCACCTTGTTGCAACCTGTCTTGGGATTGTTGATCATAGGATCCGTAACGTTGTGGTTCTTCTGCTTGTTGTTGTTGCTGCTGCTGTTGTTGCTGTTGTTGTTGCTGTTGTTGTCCTTGTTGATGAGATGGTTGAGCTTGTTCTTGAGCTTGCTCTTGTGGCTGAGTTTGGGTTTCTTGGTTATCTTCAGCTTCTAATGATAAAGAGCCGAACGAAATACCAACTGAATTAACTTGTTGTGATGTAGGCAAAACAACTTGTGGACCTTGTGGAGCAGGTGATTCTTGGTAAACTGCTGGAGCAATTGGTTCTTGCGAGCTCTCACTTTGTTGGTATTGCTCATTTTCCGAAATAGCAGCGGCTGGTGGTTGACTGGTAGTTTCCGTTGATTCTTTAATTGATTCATGTTGAGTGGCTTGTTGAGTGGCTTGTTGAGTGGCTTGTTGCGTTTCAGCTGGTGGTTTTTGAATCTTGGTTGGTTTTGGTTTTGGTTTGGTCTTTGGAGTTATCGCTGACGCCCAGGAACCTTGGTTCAATGAGGGAATGCTTGCTTCCTTTAACGCTGGCTTAGATTTCTCCACAGGAGCTTTTTCTGGTGGAGCATCCTTTTCATGCGGAGCAGCCTCTTCCTCTACTGCTGATGGTACAGCTTCTTCAGTCGGAGCTTCCACATCGTCCACTTTTTCTTCTTCATGTTGTTTTGATGCTTGTTCTTGTTGTTGCTTAGGTGCCTTTGGTTTATCAGTGCCTAATGCTGCTGCCCATGAGCCAGATGGTTCTCCTGTAGATTCCGATTTGGAGGATTGTGTGGCACTAGCGGTTGATTTGTCGCTCGATCTGGATGGTTTCTTGGATGCTGATTGTTGTTTCTTTAAAGGTTTTGTTGCTGATTTTGATCTACCCGAGAATTTCTTGTCGCTTGCCGAGGCATGGTTCGTACCGTGTGTGTTATTTACATTATTTGCTGCCTCTTCCTTTGGCTCCTTCTTTTTCAACTTGTCCTTTTTACTTGGTTCCCATCTCGAGACCTTATTGTTGACAATCAAATCAATTACAATTTCAAGAGCATGATCATTTTCGTCAAGTAAGCCACTTAATTCATCGGCTTCCCAATCAGGAAACATTTCGACCAAGCTGGTCAATTCCGAAGATGTGCTATTGTTACTGTTGAACCTTTTCAGTTGATTCTTGAAAGTCTTTCGATTCGTCGACATTTGGAGTTTATATGTGTGATTATGTGTTGAAACTTTGTTTTTCTTCTAAAGCAACGTCGTCTCTTTAATCTGTCACGTCTGATTCTCTTACACTGATTGATCAATGAATAAAGCAGTCAAGTTTGATAGATGCAAGCACTTGTTGGTTTATAGTTGTAATGGTATGCCTTTTGCTAAAATTTTTTTTTCTTTCTTTCTTTTTTTTTTTTTTTTTTTTTTTTTCAAATCATGAAATTTTCCGAATGTCGAACGACCATTGCTGCAGAGAAGAAATCATTTTGAATAATCGCCACAGAATTGCTTGCGCTAAAGTTTTAGTGCACTAACTGTCATCGAGTTATGTTGTGCATATGCTTACGAGGCCCTATCTTTTTGTTGATCTCTATACATGATTATACACACTGCATAGCCTTAGAAGACTTGTTTCAAGTTACCATCCACTGCAGGCTTCTCCGACTTTGTAAGCAAAGGATCGACGATATCACCTGCAACTAGCTTGAATAGCTTGTAAATGAGATCCTTCAAATCATCTCCAGTTTGTTTAAAGTCAGGATATGAATTTGCTTCTAGTAAAAAGACATTGCAATCTTCATCAACCAAAAAATCCACACCAAATATTTCAATTGCATTGTCTAATGGTTGAAAGTTTAACTTGTCTACGGTGGTAGCTGCCTTGAATAGTTCACCCGTTATTTCACATAACTCGTCAAATATTTTGTCTTTGTCACTTTGGGAAATCCCTTTCAACTTCCAAAATGGAACAACCAAAGGGTCTTCGTCTTCTTGTAAGCAAGTATTTGTCAAGTGTCCATTCAAAACAATCTGTCCTTTGGTATTAGTAGTTGGTTGTTTATATGTTTCCCCAGCAAACAATGCCAAGATATTCTTGTATACAAAGACTTTTAAATTTCCTTGACAAACTACGTAGGTTCTCAAGTGAAACTTTTTGTTACCGTACGCCAGAAGCAATAATGGATTGGCAATATATTCTTGTACAATGAAATGTCTCAAATGAGACAATATTAAGCCATTGCCCTGTTTTTTTTTGTGGTCTCCATCTCCCTCTTCATCCCCAATATCTTCATCATCATCATTATCAAATGCATCGAAAATGGCTTGCAATTGGTCCACTGTTTTGAAGATACTTATACCTTGACCTTTATCACTCATACTTGGCTTTACAATCCATGCTTTATCGCCCATTTCTATAGCATCTCTTAGTTCGTAGGCCTCATCGAGTGAGTCGTCTAGAAACTCAGCATAGTCAAGTTCAAGTTGGTAGTTTTCAGGAACTGCCCTCTTTAAAATTGAATCTGGATGTTTAACGACATATTGATGTACAGTATTGGCAAGGTAGTGCTTTCGTATCAAAGCTTTTCGATAAATGTAGGAAGGGATAAAGTAGTTTTTGTCATGGATTAAATCAAGATTTATATCTTCATACTCACCATAATGGAACATTGGAGACTCACTTGGTACCAGATTGGGATCGGACGTGACATTATAACCGAGGGCCTTGAATGCTTGCACTAAAGGCTCATACACGTAAACGTCTTTCGGTACAGTAATCAACAATGTTTTTCTGGGAGATGACGAATCCACTTTTTCGTTGAGATTGATTTCCCCTGTTAAGGTTGACAACTGCTCAAATGCTGCTTTCAAAGGTGTCACACTAATCCCTTCTTTCAACAAAACTCTACTATCGGTATGATTGTGGTCGATGAGTCCATCTTTATAGACACGTTTGAAGTCAGGAGTCCAGTCAAACTGGATCTGTCCTTTGTCGTTTAAAGCGTCTCGTGGAGTGTATATAGAGCCCCATTGATTTTGTAATATTGGCGCATATTCAATCCTTGTATGGCCAAGTCTAAGTGAATCAACTAATGGAATATTGATTGAGAACAAATCTATTTCAGGGTGATGCTTTAGCTCCAAGTACAACTTTTCAATCAATTTGACTGAAATCTTGGCAGCTTCCTTTAATGTATTGAAATCGTGGTCCATGCTGTTAAATGCATAACTCAATGCTATAGCTTTTATACCATGTGTAACCGCCTCCATCGCGGCTCCAACGGTTCCACTAGCAAGAATATAAAGATTACTCGAATTCTTTCCGAAATTCGGTCCACTTACAACCAAGTCAATTGGTTTGTTTTTGGAATGCCTGTATAAGTGGTGGATACCTATATCTGCACATGCCGCTGGTGTGCTATTTATAAGGCACCACTCTTGGTATTCTTTGTTGTCCGCGTATTTGTTGACTGGTTGGTCAAATGGACCCTCAAATTTGTTGATATCGGGATTGGGTTCCCCTGTAGAGTATTTAGTGTATACGTATGTCGCAACCAATGGCTTACCAGCAAAATGTGCTTTTCCTATCCATGACCGCTGTTGATCCGGAATAACGATTGAGAGATCCCAATCGGTGTTTTGTCTGATTTCATCAACCAAGTATTTCATATATGGACAAGACCCATCATTAATGGGCCCGTCATCATTTGTTAAAAGCACATGCATGGGGGATGTAATGATGGAACAGGACGATTTTGATTTCTTTTCTGGATAAAGTCTTTCAAAAAAAAAAAGTTGAAAGTTGAAAAAACAGAACTGCTTGTAGCAAAAAATTTCATCACCTAACTAGCAAGCACACATAGCAAGAGCAAAGTTGTTAAAAACATGTCGGTCTTTCTTGGCTCCTCATCACAGTACTCACATGCCACTGTTGATCCAGAAAAGATTAAATTAGCAGAGATACAATTTCAAGCTTCAGCTCATACATTTAACAAACTATTACGAAGATGTGAAGCAAAATGCCTCGTTCATGAATATGGAGAGGGGGAGTTAACCAAAGGCGAATCAGAATGTATTGACAGATGTGTTTCAAAGTATGTGAAAGCTAATCTCGTTGTGGGACAACATTTCCAAAATCAAAGACTAGATCCATTCAACAATATGCCTGAATACAAAAAGATAAAGAGCATACTAAATGGACGAGTGTAAACCATGTATATAGAAACAAATGTACTACATAAATATCTTATTACAGTTTATTTATAAGACTATACTTTAAATATAAAATGTCAAAAGAATTTACAATTGATCCTTAGTGTGGAAAATTTCCAAAGCCTCAGTGACTCTCTTGGCCATGGTCTTTTCACCTTCTCTAACCCATACTCTTGGGTCAAAGTATTTCTTGTTTGGTTTGTCTTCACCTTCTGGGTTACCAACTGGGGTTTTCAAGTAATCTTGCTTCTTCAAGATGTAATCCCTGATACCTTCTAAGTATGCATACTGACAATCGGTATCCAAGTTGACCTTGACAACACCATTCTTGATAGCAGTATCAAATTCTTGTTGAGAAGAACCAGAACCACCGTGGAAGACCAAGTACAATGGATGTCTGTTGTCAGTACCAATTTGCTTCTTGGCGTATTCTTGATGTTCACCCAAGATTTCTGGCTTCAATTGAACATTACCTGGCTTGTAAACACCGTGGACGTTACCGAAAGCAGCGGCAATGGAAAAGTTTGGTGAAATTTTGGATAATGATTCATAAACCTTGAAAACAGTTTCTGGTAAAGTGTACAATGATTCCTTTTGAACGTGTTCATTGTTGACACCATCCTCTTCACCACCAGTGATACCAATTTCCATTTCTAACCATTGACCCATTTTGGCCATCTTTTCAAAATACTCGGCACAAGTACCAATGTTTTCTTCATCAGCTTCTTCAGAAAGATCCAACATATGGGATGAGAACAATGGAGTACCGTGTTCAGCAAAAAACTCTTCATCAGCCTTCAACATACCATCAAACCATGGCAACAATTTCTTGGCACAGTGATCAGTGTGCAAGACAACTGGAATACCATAAATTGGAGCAATAGCTCTGATGTAGTGAGCAGCGGCAATTGAACCAGCAATGGAAGCTTCTTGGTTTTTATTGTCAACACCTTTACCAGCAAAGTAAGCAGCACCACCTTGAGAAGTTTGCAAAATGATTGGAGCTTTGTTGTCTCTAGCAGCTTCTAAAGCAGCAACAACAGTTGATGATGAGGTAACATTGATGGCTGGAATAGCAAATCCTTTTTCTTGTGCATAGTCGAACAAGTCTTTGACATCTTTACCGTAAATAACACCGGATTTCTTTAATACTGCTGGAGGAGCCATCGTTTATGTATAATTGTGGAAGTTTAGTTAGTTTTTGTAAATACAATTGAATCAATTGGATAGAAAAAAAAATCGTAGTAACGGGGGATTAGGACACTTTTTACTTTTTCTGCCAAAGAGTGGGTGAAAATTAGCCTGCTTTTATATACATCAGTACATAAGAGCTACACAAAGACAACACACACACACACACACACACACACAGAAAAAAAAAGAATCACACGTTGATTTCAAAACTTGTCGGACAACATCAGAACCTACAAAGACGGAGAAGACATCTACGACAAAATTTGGGAATTTGACATCACAGTGGTTGATCTCAGAGGCTGTAAGAGAGGTATTACACTTGGGTATACCACTGGCTATTCACACCCGTGTGCCATTGCTCAACCTAGATTGGACTACACCATTTATAATTGCTCCTCTTTTCGAATGAGAGAAATCTCCAGACACACACATAGGGTACACACGACACTGGGTAGTGTAATCTTGGCAAAAAAAATAATCAGTACTATGGACGCACTTTTGGGTTGTTCGCTGTCTTCCGTTCTCTTTTTGCTTTGTGATTCTCATTGCACAATAAAGAAAAAGAAAAAATGGGTTTCAATGCCCCGTAGTAAATGACATCAGATACTTGGTAACACTATATGAAGGACCTGTCTTAAGTAAAGAATGTATGACGTAACCACACAGAGACACCTGTCTTTCATAGAGTTGATGTGTGTCTCTCTCGTAGACTATAGAGTATAGAGACGGCTAGCACCGAATTAGGGGGAAGGCTAGAAGAGGTTTGAATGTCGTAATATGCACCCGAAGATCGCCGGGATTTTGCGACCCAATGCTCCGTTTACCCATCTTTTTTAGAGCATCCTGCATATAAGCAAGGCCCTGTTAATTACTGTCGGAGTTCAATGTGCAATACCGAGTTTTGACAGGTGATGGATAGCACTCCAAACGATGCCAGCTGTCAATTATTGTCGAAGTTGCAAAGTGATTGGCATTACTTAGCCATTTAGCCATTGTGAAATCTGTTGCATCTTTATGCCCCACTTAATAGAACCTCTAGAATCTCTTCACCAAGTGAAACAAAAAATTGAAGAAAAAATAAAAAAAAAACAACTCCTAGTATCAGAGGCAGACTGCGAAGCACATGGCTGACCCACTAACTACTATTGACGGGTTCCCGTATTACCAATTCGATATCAAAAATCAAGATGAATTCAAACGTGTTTCCGAATTGATTTCAACTCACCTATCTGAGCCGTACTCAATCTACGTCTATTGGTATTTTTTGAATAACTGGCCCCAGTACTGTTTCATAGTCAAGCATGAAGATCATATAATAGGTGTCATTATTTCGAAGCTAGAACCGCATAGAGGAGTACGGTTGAGAGGGTACATTGGTATGTTGGTGATTGACCCCAGTTACAGGAAAAGAGGTATCGCTAGTAACTTGGTGAAGTTAACCATTAACAAAATGATTGATGACAATGTCGATGAAATAATGTTGGAAACCGAAGTGATCAACAATGGTGCATTGAATTTGTATGAAAGTTTGGGATTCCTTCGAACGAAAAGGTTGTATCGTTATTACTTGAATACACATGACGCATTCAGGTTGATACTACCGTTGAGTGACAAGTCACATACAAGGATTGCATTCCTACCGCTTGTTCAGCAGTGATTTGGAGGGGTTTGTTGAGTGGGATCGTTGATGCTTAAACCAAGGAGCTAATAGACAATGTAACAAGTAAATAGATTAATGTTGGAGTTCATAGTTGTATACATATAACTCTAACGCGCGTGATGTAGTGCTTCTTCATCTGACACGTCTTCAGTGCCACGTCGTCGAATTAGATTCACCCTCTGGTCACTCTTTGATAACTTCGTGACGCGCCTTTAGTGAAATTTTCTATACAGTGGAATATCCGACGCGTCAGCGAAAATATGATTCTTTTCCAGAAAAGAAAAAAAATTCTCAATTGATTATCCTTCCTAGTTGTTATTGCTTTCTTCAATTACACCTATACTCAATTACAACTAGCTATAATCGAAACCATGTTGGAAGGAAAATTTGATGAATCAACTTTGTTAAAGAAGATTGTTGACTCAATCAAAGATTGTGTCAAGTTGTGTAATTTCAACTGTACTGAACATGGAATAACTGTTCAAGCCGTTGATGACTCGCGTGTCTTGTTGGTATCATTATTAGTTGGACAAACTGCATTCAGTGAATACAGATGTGACAGAGATGTCACATTGGGTATAGATTTGGAAAGTTTCAGCAAAATCATCAAGTGTGGTCAAAATGAAGATTACTTGACTTTGTTGGCTGAAGATAGTCCTGATAGTGTAATGACTATATTTGAAGATAAAAAGAGGGAAAGAGTTAGTGAATATAGCTTGAAGTTAATGAATATTGATTCGGAATTTTTGAAAATTGATGATATGGAATATGACACTGTTATCAATATGCCAAGTTCAGAATTTGCCAAGATTGTTAGAGACTTGAAAAATTTAAGTGAATCTTTAAACATTATTGTTACCAAAGATTCAGTCAAGTTTACTAGTGAAGGTGAAACCGGTACAGGAAGTGTTGTATTAAAACCATATACTGATATGGATAGACCCGAAGAAAGTGTTAGTGTTCATTTGGATAATCCAGTTGATTTGACTTTTGGTTTGAAATATCTTAATGATATTATTAAGGCTGCTAGTTTGTCTAGTTCTATTACTATTAAATTAGCTGACAAGACTCCTGCTTTGTTTGAGTTTAAATTGGATGTTGGTGGATACTTGAGATTCTACTTGGCACCAAAATTCGATGAAGATGAATAAGCTACTTGATAGATAATTTTAATGTACAAACTAATCAATTAGAGTAGTAGGAGCAGTCCATGAGTCAGATAACTCCACTTGGCTAACATAGTCAATACCTCAAGAGCTTTTCTTATCGTGCATTTCTTGCCCCCATTTATAAAGATCACTCTTTAACCTATCTGCACGCACTAATCCATTTCTCAACTGCGTTAGATTTTCAATATACTCATGTTGTCTCTGTATACTCACCTGTAAGTAATTGATGAGCTCTTCCTTGACACCGGATTCATCTTTAGTTTCTAATTGCTCTTGAAATGCTTCAAATCGTTTGACAGCAGTGGGTAATGCGAAAAATGGATCAGCTTGCTCCTCTTCTTCGCTTCTGAAGTTGTCAACAACCGCTTTAGATGCATCGGCAATTGATTTTTCCTTCTTCTTTGTAATCGCCTTCTTCTTGTCTTCATCCAAACCATGATCATAATCTCTAAGACCAATGTTTTCCTCAAGCAAATAAAACCAATCTTCTCCATTCAAGACTTGAAGCAACTTGTTTAACCAATTGAGGTTATTTTGTTCAAATTCAATCACTTCAATCAATTCCATTGCCAATTTATTCAACGTTTGCAGTTGGTAGGTTTTCGAAATTGCTGGGTGAGTAACGAGTTCCAGGGGATGATTGATTGGTGATAATAGTTCAATTATCCGCGACTGTTTTAACGGATGGATCTCTTCTTCGTCTTCATCTGACCATTCTACATCATTTTCATACTCATCTCCCTCCTTGGCATCGCCATCATTGTAAAACTCATTCCATTTGCGTTTGTTTCTGATGTTACCACGCTCGATTGAATCATTGGTTAGCACGGTATATTTTTCACCATTGTACTCTACTGATTTAGCATTGAGGCTGTCAAGTGAGGGATTTTGGAAATGTAATTTGAGACCACGATTGTATGTGGGAAGAGTATCGTTGGCTTCTGTTGTTGATGATGATGAGGTTGTTGTTGATGTTATTTTCGTTGATGGGTTGGCAAGACTCGACTCAAGCTTATTTCTTGTGGCAAGGGCATCTTTGAATCGTGATATTACTTCTAAGGACTTGCTATCCATTGTTGATGGGTGGGTACTAGCTGAAAATAACTAAGGTAATTTCGTTGGGATGTCAGTCAGTGCAAGGTTCAAATTTTTATTTTTGTGTTGAAGTTATGAGTACCGAGTAGCTTGCGCAAAATGAGAAGGTAAAAGACGTGAAAGACACACGTTAGAGCAAAAAGAATAAATGAAATGAGATGAACTAGGGATAAGGAAATACAAATGATCAATTCGTCAAGTGATCTGCTAAATGTAATCTGCTCTAAATACAAAACATGTGGAAAGCAAGGACTCTTTTCCAGTCATGGGCACTGGTTAAATCAGTGGTTCACTAAAAGGATATACATGTGAGTTACTATCCTCTCAATTTACGGTTGGGTTGGCTTCCTCTAGTTTACCCTCATTTATTCGACTCAAACACCTTTGTTTAATATCATACAAATCAACCACACTCCTCTCATGTTTTTTACCCAAACGTTTGCGTCTACTAGTCAATTGTAATTCCTGTTTCATGGCATCACCAACCTCGTCTAATTCAACATCAAATAACTCGGCCCCTAAATTACACAACTCAAGACATTTGTTCCAGTCGCGTAAATAATACGCTTTTTCACAAGCATGTAGGAGTTTTGCACTATCGACTTTGCTCTGTATAGGATTGAGTTTATCCACGTCTTCGAAAAGCCATGTCTCGGTATTGATTTGTGGACCAGACGATCTCCAAAGGGAGAGTTGGTGTGCATACTCTTCGGCAGTTTGTGGCTTCCTTTGTTTCGTTTGTGGCCTGGGTTGTGGTTGTTGTGTGTTGGATTCATCCACGTGAATTCCGTGGTTTTGCTCTGGTTTTGGCGATGAGGGTGAGAGTGGAGATGCAAGTGTTGAAGACTGCGGGTGGTGCTGCGACGGCAGAGTTGGTGGTGAGGTTTCTGTAACTACTTTGGATGAGATTGGACTCTTCGGTACTTGGTTCATGGTGTAGAGTCGTATGTGTGTGATTTGCTGAACTAGGTTGACTCTTTTTGCGAAGTTGATGATCTGGTCCATAGGATAACAATCGTTGCAGGGAGACAAAAGAAAATTGTGAGAAGCATCAAAAAGTTTTGAAATGAAATTTTCTCGCAACCTCGGTTGCAAATTATTAGGACTCTGCTACCCCCCATCGAAGTTGTATTTGATGGGTGGTGTCACCTTATCCATTCGCAGATTGAAGCAATTGCTTATGCTTTCATAGAGTTAAGTGTACCTATTAGAACTAAAGATTAGCACGCGATTCTTTTTTCGCAACAGATTTGATCAGGTAGTATCCTATAGTAAGACCAAGAACAACTCTTCTGATCCAGCACCATACCTCACTGCGTTCACTTTCTTCATTTAGTTTCCTCCTCCAGGTAACTGTTCTTCGTGAAATAAGACAATTCCATTGGGTATACAACTGGAAAAGTGGCGTGTAATAAAATAGTCTGCTTATAGTAGTATGCACTTTCTCAAGGTCAAACCAAATGAACTGAAGGGTGCAAAGAATCCACAACTTTTCAAAGCACTACTCTAATTAGAACAACTTGGGCATTTTCAAAAGGATAAAAACTATAGTTGAGAATGAAGTGGTGGGATTGTTATAACGCAAGCCATTTTGCTCAGCATGACTCAAATCAAAGATGTTAGCCAACCATTGAGTTGGGAAACCAGCTGGAAAAGCAGATGGTAAATCGTCAATATTATCGTCATTATCATCATCAATTGGAACCTTAACTGGTGGTTATTATTTGTCTGGAAAAAAGTCAATCGGATTTCGGTTAGTTTTAATGCTTTCTGAGATTCACACTCTATCAAATATTGTTTACATTTAAGAAATTGTGATATAGCCATGGTGAAAATTATACCATTTAGTTGGACCAACACTGAACGAATGCTATCAGGAGATGGAGGACTTGGGGTAATGTTTGGACGATTGTGAATTGTTAGTATCGTATTCATTTCACTATGCAATTCCCCTCTCCCATGATGTTGATGATAAAGGTAAAGTATCATTAGATCCATCGAACATCCGCGAGTTCCCGTTTTCCCTCTTCTTCCTCCTTTTCTTTTTCATTTCCGAGTCCTGTTCACACCAATAAGGTAAAAGATCCACACAAAATTGGGTCAATGAATAAGTCTCATCATCATTTTCTTATGGCAGTTGTCTATTCCAAACATACAAATGTTCGTAAATAACAATATACTCAAACACAAGATTCTTGACACAATCAAAATAAAAAATAATAAACTGTTTACAACCATCTCTAGATTGAATAATTCTTTTGTTCTCTCCATAATGGAAGTTTGAAAATATAGGTTTAGCAAATTTTGCACCCATTTCTTGTGCTTGTTTCCATATCCTGACCTGCACCCAGGTGTACCATCAAAGAACCAAATTAACCTTCCAGAAGTGGTTTCGATCGCTAATTTTGAGTTATCACGTGTGACTACTTTGCCAAGTCTACTTTGGGCGACATTTTAATACGGTTGTCGTTGTGGTAACAAATTGAGACATTTGAATATGGTTGCCTTTGGGAGTAAGACCAATGATGATGAAAGAGGGATAATGATTTCGCAAATGAATTCAAAGAGTAGATTACGTAACTCCATTTTTTTTTATATACTGAGTGAAAAAAGACAGCCAGTCAGACAGTCGTGAGAGTTGGAATTTGTTTTATAAAGGATGCAAGTCCTTTTGCATTGAAATGTATTTTCAGTATTTCTTCTTGCACTAGTGGTTTCCTTATTCAAAAACTTTAGCGGGATTTAACACCATTTGTTGGGGGAGGGTAGAATAGAAGGGGAATCTTTGTGGCTGCATAGATGGATCACCACAGCTATGAGATATACAATATGAAAGAGTTTGCAATACTTCTTCAAAGGTATTTGACTTAAAGCGCTAATTCATGATAGAACATTCAAAGCTGGTTCTTTAGTTTCTTTTTTGCACCCGAACTCCCATGGCTAAACAAACCTCAACTTTTTTTAGCTCTAATAAGGTTCCCAATTACCAACCAATGTGACGTTCAGTGAGTTTTGATGGATGCATCATGCGTTCATTTGTGTCGCGCAGAAAAAGATTAAAGTTGAATGGATCGTGCAGATATGAGAGATGAGAAATACGACATTGACTGGCATATACGATGCGAAAATGATCATTAACCGAGTTAACAAAAGAGGTTACACCTTGATGCATGAATTTTTTTCAATGTTATGTCATGTCTGTTGAACATGAGGAACAAAGTTCCTCTGTTTCTTTATGCTTTGGTAACAACTTCTGAGATTTGGTTTGTTACTCAAAACTTTGAAAGTGGCTTCTTTTTCAAGAAGAAGATGCTGAAAAACACAAGTGAAATCATATCGAGAGTGCTTCCACAATGTATGTTTTAAGATCAATTCTAGATAAAAGGGTCTCTCTTCAGCACCTTGCTAAGTTATTACAACAGCCCCGAAAGAGAGTCATTTCCGAGTCAAGAATAAGTAAATCGATTTTTCCGTCGGATTTCCCAATTAGGCAGAGTAAACAATTTAACCGAAGATGCATTGCTTGCTATTATTGCATTGCAACATGGTTACAGTTACACAGAAGTCGTTAAGCTTTGTATTGCACAAAGACCACTCTCTGTTATCGTTTTTTTTTTTTTTCTTACGCACACATACTAAATTTGATATATGTGTAAACTGCATTAATAAAATTATAGCGACATAATGTCAAACACCGAGCGAAGACAAGGAGGGATTTACCCCCAAGCTCTGGAAAAGAAAACTTGTGAAGTGCACTTTTTTGGAGGAGAACTCAGTCTAAAATTGTCTTTATAATTAACTCCGCATATCCGCAGTCCATTTTTTCCAGACAATGATGTTGAGACATTTGTGTAACATGTGGCTATGCAAACTTCTCGTATTCTCCCCGGACTGTACACAGTTGAATCAGCCATGCAAAGAATGATTCTATTTTTTTTTTTTTCGTACTTTTCGTCACCCCCTGTGCGTATAACTCCGACGAGAGGGCGGATTTGTTGTTCTCACGGTGATACCACTGAACTCATGTCCTGTGTTTCCTTAACGACTACATTACTGACTTCTGTATGGAGGGATACCCCTCGGGATAGAGAGTATAAGAAATATAAGAGTTGGAAAAACATGAATATTAGTAAAGGATTTGTAATATTCTATTGTTCTCCTCCTCTCTGTTCTCTCGTCTTTTTCAGGGGGAACGCGAATCAAAAGGGGAGAGAAAAAAAAGCAAATGAACAATAGGAAAGAAAGATGAATTGTTTGTGCATCTGTACACTACTTGCGATTCTCGATTACCTACGGATTTAGTCTTTTTTGTTTTCAATTTATCCTCATTTGGCGCTTGTGTGTGTTTCGGAAACCAAATAAAATAGGCGGCAATTTCACAACATTGCTACAGATTCCAGCCGACATCCACGTCACCTTAGACAATAGCATCAACGTTGTCTTTCCATTTCCGAGTAAACGTAGTCTATTGTTTTCGAAAGCTCTTTGCAGGTAATTAACGGATAATCGGGTATCTAAGAGAAGATCCGACGTATTATCTTCTTTTTCAAGTTATACGAACCGTATATTACGTGATAGCATCAAAAAAACTACGAAACCGTGTATGTACAATGCAAAGCAATACTAAAACAAAAAAAAAAAAGCCTTGTGCAATTTTTTTTTCTTTTGTTGGTCGATTGCTCAATGTTCTTTTTTTTTTTTCGGGTCGCTATTTGCATTAAAGCCTCGGCGAGCAGCGACCTAAATTATTGAATTGTAAGCTAAGCTAGCACTTGAAAATAGCCGGACTAGTCAGTTGCATTTGCTTTCTTCCGCTGAAGTAGAGCTTTAATATATTTCCCCGTTAAGAAGGAAATATGGTTTGGTTGGATGGGCGGGTGCAGGAAGTTCTTTTCTCTTTTGTGGCGCTTGTGTTATTTTTTCTTCTTTCGCTGTTTGATGTTTTTAATTTCCGTCTTGTGGCTTTTTCGTATAAATATTTAATTCCATTGTTATTGTGTCGCCCACCAAATTTGGGTTTTATTAAGAAAAAAATGAAATTAGTTGGGCAAGTGGTCAAAGAACAATTCTAATCGTAAATTTTTATTTTATGTTCCTGAAATGGGTGGAAAATAAAGGACTAATGAAAAAGAGTACGTCATATGCAGCTGTGTAATATAGCTAACCACTGATACATTTCCTGACTCTTTGTAGTACCTCTGGCTGATTCTACCGCTGGCGACAGAAAAACTAATCGAAACGGTAACTGCTTTCGTAATGAGCGCCGAGTACTTTATGCACTACGTCATTCATCTCGTTGGATACAAAAAGCCAAAAATAAAAAAAAAAATTAAAATAAAGTACTAAATAGCTTCATTTTTGTGCTCTAATTTTTTTTGTCTTAGAATTGGAAATGTCATACGAAATTTTTTTGAAATTAGAGATACATTTATTTTGAAATTGTTCATACATCTTCAAATTTCATCACAATCTCAACATCATCAAGGTAACATTCTTTATCTAGCTGCTCATAATTGATCTCACTCCTTGTATCCAGATAATCAATACGTCACTTGTCACTAAGACCAAGACCAGCACCAACTTCGCTTTGCATTTATCATTCCAACCTTAGAGATCATTACTGTATATTCAACGCATCAGCTAACTAGTCACAATGGATGTTTATCAAAAAGCATTAAGGAATCCTGATTCACCCAATAAGTCCAATTCCCATTCGAGGACTCCACTGATTGACAGCGGGAGAAAAGTATCATTTATTCCCGGAGTACCTAGTATTAACCAGATACGACAAGAACCCCGACTACTGCAACCTATGCAACCATTACCAGCTCTCGTAGAACTGCAACCACATCGTACAACTTTTGCACCAGGATTTCCTCCTCAGCAACAAGCTTTCCCTGTTCCAACATATACACAACAGCAGCAGCAACAACCGCAGCAACTTCAAGTACCGAATCACGGAAGTACGCAACTGATGACAAATAATTCAGTTACAAATATTCAACAGAGCCAGTCGCCGGTATTGGTAAACACCCCTGAGCTGCGACAACAACAACAACAACAACAAGCTCAACTTCAGCACGATTTATCATCCAAGAGAAAGAGAAACTCACGTCGAAAGCATCGAAACTCGCATCTTGGCTGTGGAACATGTAAAAGGAGAAGAATCAAATGTGATGAAACTTTACCGTCGTGTCTTAATTGTATGAAGGGAAAGTTACATTGTGCATATTTAAATCTTGACAATCATGCAAGAAATGCTTTGAGATTGGCTCAATATAATCAATCAATGAGACAGGATCGGTTGGATGGAAGTAAAGCTGGGGATGAACAACTTGAAGAACAACAACAACAAAAATTTCATCAAATTCAACAACTTCAGCAACAGCAACATCAACAGCAGCAGCAGCAACAACAGGTACTGGGTGGCGCTTCACTTCTTCAACAACAAACTCCAAATGGTCCTGTTCTCGCAACAGTGGGAAATGCACCACCACCGCCACATCAAGCTACAATGGTGACCAATTGTGGCACTCCATTTATTCCTACTCAACAGCCTTTGGATCAGGGAGCTGCATTGCCTCCTACGGCTGTCATGCAATCACCATATGGTCCAATATCGTTAGTTCCAGTGTTGACCAACACTGGTGCTGTTGTATACGCTCCAACGTCAGCATTACCTAGCGCAGCTCCACCAGTAGTTGCGGGGGCCTCAGGATCGCCAATGACGACTGTTTCTCAGCAACCAACACCAGCTGCCTCCCAAGTGTCTATATTGACGAATCCTCCACCACCACAACAACAACAACTATTAACTCAACCATCTCTTCCATTGCCACAGCAACAACAACAACAACAGCAACAACAGCAACAACAACAGACTCCAGGTTCAATGCGAGGAAGAGCAACCTCGATTTTGTCGACATCTTCCACAATGGGACCAGACTCAACCACACAGTCAACATCATCAGTGTCGCCAACTCAACGACAACGACAACAGAATCAACGATTACCATCATTGACTCCCATCACTTCAACAGCTGCAAATGCGGCAACATTGGCATCGCAGAATATACACATCAAGACGCAGCTGCAACCGCAACTGCAACCACAGCAAGATCAACAATCATTGAATACTGAAGTCAAATTACCGCCGATCCCACTTGCACCTATTTCTGTTCCTAGTATAAATGTATCCAAATCAGATGCATCGTCTGTTTCACCTTCACTCAAATCAGATTCCGATTCCATACAAGCACTGCAATCAGCACCTGTCTTGTCCCCAATTTCAATGAATAGTGGTGAACCGAAAGTATCGCCAAGCCTCCCTAGTATTTCTCAGATGACAAAGCAACCCACATTAAATGCAACTATCCCTATATCGAATTTGCAACAACAACTAGAGAAAGAAAACAACGAGGCTGAAAATGAAGAGCAACAACGCCGGGATGAACGAGTTCGTGTTTACTCGCGGTCTGAACCACATACATCATCATTATCGAGATCTAGATCTCGTTCACCGACAAGATCTACCAAATCTAGATCAGTTAGTCCACAATTAATCGCAAATAATGTCATCGCCGCTAATGCTGTTCCTACAGCCACTACTACCACTACTGCATTATCAGAAAATACCGCAACCGATGTAGCGAATTCTTCTTTAAAGTCAATTCCCAAACCAGGGTCAGTGTCCAATTTTGGCTCATTGAGCATCAATGAAGAAAAGGGGAAGGAAGTGAAGAAGACAAAGGAGAAAGTAATGGAGCAAGCTAAGAATGGTGATTTAAAATTGAGGTTGCCATTAACGGGAGTCGAGGTGTCCGCTGCTGGTGCTGGTGCTGGTGCTGGTGCTTCTGGTGCTTCTGGTGCTTCTGGTGCTTCTGGTGCAACCAGAAATGGATCACAGGAGGAAGAGGAGAAGGTATCCATATCAAAATTGATTACCTGATGATCATGGGAGAGAGAGGGGAGTAGATTTATTGATTGAAAGCGGGTAGGGTACTATTTATTTGGATGTACATATTGGGGACTTGTTGAAGTATGTACGTTTTTCAAAAAGTTTAATGAAAGGTAATGAAATGATGATTTTAGACGCGCATTGCGGAAACGAAAAGGGCGCCACTATTGTGGTATTTATAGGCAAGAATCTACTTTCGACGATTTTGATACTTTAATGGCACTTGATACATGACTGATTCAGTTTCGAGTAACATTTGTTAGACCATGTAGTTGAACAGGAAAGAACTCTAGCAATTGTTTATCATTTTGCAAATGGGGCTTAATTACTTACAGAGTCTATCTCATCACCATTTTGTCCCATTCTAATCATCTATACATATGTACTATTTGGCACCTTTGTTAGCTCCTCCAGCACCCCCTCCAGCACCTCCCGATCCTCCTCCCCCTCCAGCAGCAGCAGCAGCAGCCTTCTTCAATATCTTCTTATCATCAACTTGTACAACTTTAACATCCTCCAACCCTTGTTCCTTCAACAATCCTTCAATATACAACTTGGCCTCGTCACTAACATCACCCTGCACCAAAATCTCATCCAACTTCTCCGCATTCTTGGTGACACTAGCACCAGTGGCGAATTTCGACGCAAATGTCTTGGCTAATTTTTTAGAGTCAATATTAAACACTTCTAAACCGGAAATACTAATGATGTGTTTCCTCTTGTTTCTCTCAATTCGCTTAATGGTGATTTTCGAGCTAAGTTTTTTGGCCAATTCCTTTTGTTGCTTCAATTCTTCACGATGTTGTTTCTTAGCTAAATCTTGTTGGATCTTGTTGTTTTGGTCAATGGAGAGAGATGATGCAGCAGCTGCTAGGGTGGAGACTGGTGTGTCACCTGTGGCTGAATCGGAAGCTTGTGAGGACGGTGAAGCGATGTTGGGGTAAAGTTTGGTGTAGAGGTCTGGGTGGTTGGATTGAAGCCACTGTTGGCATTTGGCTAATGATATGCCAAACTCACAGAATTCCGGTGGGTAGGAACATACGCCGCAGTATGTGATCTTTTTTGGTTCTATTTCTGACATCGGGTCGGGTAGTAGCTTGATTTATTGATGGTGCTTACTTCAACTCGTCATCATTTTAAAATTTTCAAACCTCTTTTTTTTTTTTTTTTTTGTTTCCCGTAATCGCAAAACACCCATCTTTACAAACGCAAAACATCAAGCTCTCAATTATAGCATTAAATAATTAAATCTGATTGACTATATAACTGTTTTTAAATCCCACTTTACATACTTGAATTACAAACTTCAAAACTCCTAACTGGTCTAGTATCCTCCAACTCGACACATTTCCATAAACTTCTCGTCAACAAAATCTTGTCATCAATTACTTCATAAATTTTGCCCAAGTAAAACCACACTTCAACATTATTTGCACCAACAGGCCAACTCAAGGAGAATTCCTCCAACATGTTTTTTAATCTTATAATTGCCGCATCCATATCTCTAGTCGAAATAAATAAACTCTTTGTTGATACATCATCAATGAGAAACAACTTGGCCAATCCCAATACAGCGTATCCAAATTCAATCTTGTTGTATTTATCAGTACGCTCCAAAATCTCCAATGTACGTTCGTACTCTTGCAATGAAAGAAATTTCTTGGTTTTCGAATTCAACTGACCAGTGGCGATAAATGTCTTGATATTTGGTTCATAAATGGATTCAGCTTCACCAATACATTGTTCACATTCATCATACAAGTCATTCTTTAAGAACACGCGTGCTGTATAAAGCCACAATTCCTGAAGTAACTTGCGTTCAAGAACATTGTCCTTGGGTGTTGTTGCATGAGTTGGCGCAACTGGATTACGCTTTACAGGAGCTGGTGAAGCAACACCACCAGCAACCGCAGCATTTGAACTTTGAATGACACCAGTACGTGATGGTGATGGCGATACTGATTTCTCCAGTATGGTATTCTTCAGATCATTGCCATTTCTGAAAAAATCCGGCTTCTTGATACGTGACCCAGGTCCTGATCCACTAGTCTTTAACGAAGACTGAGAAACAACCGAGTCTCGTCTATTCACTGACTCACCTCTTGAGTTGGGCTTTGGAAGATGCATTGGTAATTTCGAAAGTCGTTTCAATCGATCAACAGTATGAGTTCGTTTCACATTGGATCCATTGGATTCATTAACCAAAGAAACACTCTTTGTCGCTACTGGGTTGGTCTTTGCCAGTGTCTCATGTGCCACTGAATAAGCTGCATTTGTTGGAGAGCTAGCACGTGGTTGTGGTAAAGGTGCTGGAGTATTTGATCCAACATTTTGTAACTCAACTGGATCGATAAAACTGGATCGATGTGACCATTTTACATGGGCACCAAAGTTTCGTGAAGATGAAAGGGCAGTGGACCCATTAAGTGCCGTGTTGAACGACACTTCGAAAAGTTCATGGTACAAAAGAAACACTTCTGAGATATAATTCATCATGTATTGTGGTCCATGTATGGATTCCAAAACTGCCAATTGTGTCAATTTCAATTGCATAATTTCATACTTGGCATCAGTGGGCAACTTGATATCTCTCTCCTTGTGTTTCATAATGTATAACCCGGAAATGTTTAATGCCTTGTTGATGAACTTTTCTGGTTCTCGAATTTCCAATTTCGGTGGTACATATCCACTGTCCACTTGTTGATCAATTCCATTCATATTACCATTGGCTTTGCTAACGTCATTTAATAAATTATCGGGGAGAATGTTATCATTGAAACTTGCTGGTTTATTCACATCATCGTCGTTGTTGTTGAATGATGTGATCAATAAAACCAAAAGATTCCAAGTTTTGAATGATTCAGGGTACCGCTTCAAAATGAATTTACACAATTTCAACGACGGTTTCAACTGACCAGTGTTTGCCAATGCCAATGCATAGTGGAACAAATAAACAACATTACCAGTTGAATTAATAATCAATGAATTTTTATAGTTTTTCAACACTTGTGATACATGTTCGTCAAGAATTTTTTGATTACTTGATTCACACAACGACATGTAGTAATGATAGTACCCGATTGAGTGCCATGCCTTGGCAATTAATTCCATAAATTGTGAATGATCCGATTGCAACACATTTAAATTGTATTTGCGATACAAAAATGAAAGCGGGTTTCGATCACCAGCATGATTTACATCATCATAAGTCAAATCAATCAATTCCGCCAATTTGCTCATATAATTTTGCAATTGTTCAATATATTTATGCAAGTATTGCAAAACAATGGGTTCATCAGTGAATTTAAACTTTTCATGGTGCTTGAATGATTTTAATGGATTGAAGTGAATGATGCAAGTACTGTAGGTATCGATAATGGCCAATATATCTTCCACATGACCATTTTTCAACTCTTGATCTTTTTCCAAATAGTCAATGTATGTATTAAAAGCAGCCAATGCTTCATCATACTCATTCAAATCAATCAAGGTGTAAATAAAATTAGAAATGACAACTCGGCTTTGGTACGTCTTTTTCATTGCATCCACCAAAAATTGTTTGGACAAATCAGGTCTTAAAATTGCCAAATTAAACGGTACATAACTCAATGACTCATACAAATTGTTAGTGAAGTCATTTACTTGTGTATTTTCATCACTGGCATCAGGAAATTGAACTCTCAGATGAATACATTCATTAATATCAACCACCAAAAATTCAGTATACTCTTGTTTAAAATTTCGATTGATAAGTCGACTACTTTCTGGACGCAAAAGAAAATTGGCAAAAGCAATAATTGCCAATTTATTTTTGTAAAATGGTAATTTGGTCAATTGGTTGACAAATGATAGCTGGATTGTACGATTTTTGGTTAATGCCACGGCGAGGTTACCGAGTAATAAATCGAACCAGTGGTTGGCAACCACGTGTGACTTAGCAAATGGTTTGTTGTAGTAGTTCAAGTAATCGGTCCAGATTGATAATCCATTTGAGTTACACAATCCAAGCAAGGCATAGTATCTTACTGTCAAATACTGGATAAATTCAAATACACTGGTGGATACATTGAGATTCTTGCTCACTTGAAATGACACTTTGATTGAGGTGAGTAGCCGGTTCATTTCGTGTATGTTTTCGTCAAGATACAACAAGTGGGCCATCAACACAGTATAATACAAGTTACTTTCATAAGTTCTAGTGGTTTTATGGTAGTTTGAGCCCACTGACGTTGCATAATTAATCAATTGCGATAATTTTTCCTTCGGTGAATAAGAAGATCCATTAGCAATATTATTGCTTACTGGTGAGAGTTCTTCTCCACGAAATTCATTTTGTATCAACAACTTCAATTGGTAGTCAATAAATATCAACTGTTGAACAAAATCTTGACTATCCTGAAATTTCAATACATTCTTGGGATAACAACCAAAGTTGATGGTCTTGATGTATTTTTCATTCTCTGAATTTTCAATAAGCATCTTGATGAGAGGTGAAATGTGTTGCCATGCAACAGATGGTTATGGGGGTAGTTGTGATGTGTAATCTGTAATCTGTAACAATTGTCGACGAGATATTTCCCTTGTAAAAAGTTTTCAGCAGTAATCTAATGCGAGGATCTGATTGTTGATAGTAGTTGTCTTGAAAGCTCCTGGTGGGAATACGTGTAAAATTGAGGTGGTGTATTTGGTTTGCAACACGTTTTTCAAAGCAATTTAAAAAAGTAACCAGCCGTGGTGAGTATGTGGCTTGTGTGGGTTGAAGGGTGTGAAGTAATGATGATGATGATGATGATGATGGTGGTTGTGTCTGTGCAGTATGGTCCTTTGTAAAGGGAGTATGCTATAGACTGTGACGTAGAAAAGAAGAAGTAAAACTTGGGTTTTAATAATTTTCAATTGAGGGTGTGTATATTTTTTTTCTTTGTTGTTCTTGTTGTTCTTGTTGTTGTTCTTGTTGTTGTTGTTGTCTCTGTTTCTCTGTCTCAGTGTTTTGTTGATCAAAGAAGTTTTTGTGGGTTAATTATTTGAACTAATTTGGTAGCGATGCATATGATAATAATTTTATTACTCAATTGGGTAGTTAAACTTGCAAACGTATATATAGATTAAAGAGCACATCACATACTTATGTAAGTATATATGTATGTATGTATGTCTAAAGATAAGGGATCTACTGACTAACTAAAGCAGTGAAGAGAAGGTGGAGAAATGAGAAGGGCGCATGTAAACGTGTGTTCTAATTTTTTTTTTCAACAAAACTATACACCAATCCCCCCTCACTTTCATTCAAGACATGCAATACTCACGTGTGAATGATTATCTCATAACCTATATAACAATGGAATCTCTCGGGACCAACACTAAACAGGTTAGCCATTCTCTAGCCGTGATCCACTGGACCAATTTTGTTACTCCCTTCGGGTAAGGCTGAAGTTTAATCTTTGCATGTTTGTTTCAATATTGATGCAGACATTCTCGTAAGATTATTACCCCTGCAGAGACATTCACGATCAAACAGTTACACCGAATCAGACAACGCATCACCAACCTTCCCCGCACATCAACACTTAGGACCGCTCTCGCTTAACCTTATCCCGAATTGCTCTTATTACCCAAACCGCGGTTGACACTCCCTCGGTAGTGTCACAAAAATGCTTAAAATCCCCCTTTAACAAAGCGCTGACTCGCCCCACTTCAAGCTTAATTCCGACTATCTCCGCCAAAATAATAACCAAAAGATCTAACCCTAGTCAACTTTTGTGTCATACGTACAACCCATATACAATCCATATATATATATATATATATGCATACACCTCCAACAATCAACATCTTTCAAATACTTTATATAAACCAGGTAAATCAGCAATTTGAATCACATCTCTAGCTAAATTCTTTGTTGCGAGAAATTGCTTCTTTATTTCAGGGAATAATACATTCTCCAACTCATGTTCTAACGATTCACGTTTTGACCCCACATCATCATCAATACCACCACCTTCTTGTTGTTCTTCTTGGTCACAACCATCGTCAAGTGGTTCCGGAACATACAATAATGCAATTTGTCTCAATATTCCATGTAAACATTGTTTTTCATTGTCATAATTGATTCTCGTCCCTAATCGATATATAAAATAAGCAAGTTTTCTAAAGTCAGGTTGAATGTTTGGCATAATCATTGGTATTGTAATAAGATTCCCATCGTTGTCAATTTTGATCTGAAAGTACTCATTAAACATTTCTCTCATCTTTACTATTTTAACAATAACTTCATTCATGGGAACTAACTCATCATCATTTTCATCTTGTTGAAGTTCGTACAATGGTTCCAATATCAGTTGTAACGCAATTGGTTCATCGAATTGTATTTCACCATAATTGCAAAACTCATGTAATGCAACTTGATAAAAAAACTCTAACAACACAGCAGCATAATCACACAAGTATAATTTGACATCGTATTGAAAACAACATAGCCTTTTGAGTGGGTCGATTATCCCCACAAATACAGCTTGACTAAATACATTGGTTAATGGTTTATCAATAAACTCTGACAATTCACTTTTTAATTTACTAATGGATTCAAGATTCACTTCCACTTGCATCCGAGTTGGGTTGATGCTGGATGTAGGTACATCGGGTTGATCAATAACAGTGACATCAGCCACCAATGAATCTTCATTATTATCATCATCATCGAGCCCTCCAGTTTGGTGTTGTGGTGGTTGCTGTTGCTGCAGCTGGACGCCATCTTCAATCAATTCATCATCAATGCTATTCAATATTTGACTAGTTGGATACTCCACTTGCAAAAATGGATTGATCTTGGATTGTCTGGCATCAATCCTAACCAACTTGTTTTCCTGTCGGTATTTTTTCAATGGCTGTTGACTCTTAAGTTCATCCAACCTCTCTTCATCCAATTCAAATCCACGTTTCGAAACTATACTTTGAGTTGAGAATTTGCGTGAAGTATCGAAATTTGCCAAAGTACCATGAACTTTCCCCACTATTACATCAATAATCTCTTCTTCATTGAGAAATCTCACTTCACGTTTAGTTGGATGTATATTGACATCTAGTGACTCTGGTTTGATTTCCAAACTAATGTAAAAAAATGGATAGTTGCCTCTAGGTAGAAAATATTGGAAAACCGAATTTATTGCTCGTTTCAAAGGGTCGCACGAGACTAGTCGATGATTGATAAATATTATTGGCTGAATCTTCTTTTTGTTGTTATAATTGGCATTGGTGATGGCACCTGTAACTTTGAGCAAACCAAGTTCCTCGATTTTGTCATCAACACTTGCATCGTCGTTGCTGGGCGAGCTGGAACCAACAGTAATATCCATCAATTCGTTGGCTACAGCTGATCCATACACCGTACGTATTCTCTCCTTCAACGCCATATTAGCCCTCGTATTCAATTGATGTAATGGATCACCATATTTCTTACAGCTAAAACCAACATGTTGCGTATGTATTGCATATCTCCCCACAATATCCAAAATCCTGGCAAACTCATCACTCTTTGATCTCAATCCCTTGAAACGTGATGGCAAGTTATAAAATAAATCTTCAACCGTAATTTGTGTCCCATCTCGACCGGCAATGGGCTTGGGGTCAACTGACTTGCCCAGTGACGACTTGAAACTTGACGTGCATAGTTTCCCGTCCAAATAAAACGCCTTATAAGCCAATTTTGAGTCTCTTGTCTTTGTCGTTACTGATAAACGCGATATATGCGATATACTACTCAATGCCTCACCACGGAATCCATAAGTGGCAATCAGTTCCAAATCCTCAAATTTGGTAAGTTTTGAGGTAGCAAATCTCTCACATAAAAGAGGCAAGTCATCTTTATTGATCCCTTCACCATTATCGGTAATTTGTAGTAGTTTGAGTCCGCCTTCTTTAACAACTATTTCAATGTTGGTTGCTTTGGCATCGATTGAGTTTTCCAACATTTCCTTGAGTGCGTTGGCTGGCTGAATTATAATTTCACCAGCCGCTATTTTGTTAATCACTGACTCATCTAATTTCTTGATTTTCTTTGACTGTGACTGTGACTGTGACATCTTCGGTTGGTGGTGATGTGGTCCTCTTTCACTTTCTTTGGTCTGTGGTATCTACTTTTGCGACACGACAATCCATCCACGCGCAGGCTCATATATATTTGAAAGTCGAAAAGTCGCGTCGTGCATTATCCAACTTTTTCTATCCACATCTGTCTAAATCAACAACGAGATATACTTGTACTGCACTGATACCAGATACCTGAGATACGCCTTTAGTAGCTATTATCAACCGCATAAATATCCTCGATACCCTTACACATTAAGCCAATAATGTCCAGTGTTCGAACAGAGACCTCACAGGTGAGGAAACCAAAACTCACGAAACAAGAGCATCTCGATGCATACAACAAGTTGCGTCAACGCATGAGAAACCAACTCAAGCTCGCAGCTAAAGGCGAAGGTTCCGCATTATCATTGAGCAATATACAAGAGCTTAAAAGATTATACCATGCTTTGGAGACGGGGAAAGTGCGAGACACAAAGATTCATCTTGAAGATTCAGAAGTGTTTAAAGAAGCTTCTGATTTTGCTGCTTTAAATGCTCGTAATTTGAAATTTGGCGATGGAGGGATATCGTTGGATGAAGGAGATGTTTTAAGGAGGTTACGGAAATATGCCGCTACCGATAGCTCTATTCTTAGTGACATTGTCAAGGAGGATGAAAATGGTGGTGACGAATACTATGGTAGGAGAGATGATGGCGACGACGATGATGAGCCCATCACTGACGAATATACATTCAATAAATTCAACTGGTTGAAATTGGGGGTCTTGTATCATCAAGTTAGTAAAAAACCCATCCTGATTGATTTTCTCAATGGACCTTTGGCTAATGAAAAGAAGAGAGCAACGACGAGGACGAGAAATGTTGATGATACTAAAGGAGGTCGTTCTACAACTGCTCGACACGTTGAAGCTGGTGATATAGCGCAAGATGAAGAGAAAAACACGGCGTACATGGTGAGACTAGTTTACGACAAGTATCTCAAAAAGGAAAGCGATGAAGAAATCAACTTTTTTAAATTCTTTATCAACCCGTTATCGTTCTCCCAATCTGTGGAGAACTTATTCTACACTAGTTTCTTGATTAAAGATGGAAGATTGAAATTGTACGCCAACAATCTGGGAGTACCGTGTATTTCACGCGTTAGTCAAAAGGAGCTTGAACAAATTAAGTTGGACAGTTCAAGCATACTATCGTCACATCATATTGCAACATTCAATTACGACGTGTGGCAGTACTTTATCCAAGAGTTGAATTTAAAGGAGGCATTTTTGGGTCATCGAGAAGGATTAGAGGATCAAATCCCACCTGAAGACTTGTTGGAAGACTTTGATGAGCCAGAAATGAGATTACATAATAATGAAGCTGACACTACAGGCAGTAGTACTACTACCACTACTCCAAGTTTTGATGAATAGATATATACAGGTGGTTTTTGTTCTGTTCTATTTTAGTATTTACAAATTCTATTAATCTCATCCTCAGTTACCTCAACCCAAGAATCAACAGAAGTTAATTCATTCAATGGCCACTTCCTTAATGGCGTAAAACTCAAATCAGTTTTTAAATGCATTTTTTCAAATATTTCCATCCCTGTTAATCCAATCATGATGGCATTATCGGTGCACAATGCCAAATCAGGGAAATGAAATTGCAACGGATCATCTCCAATTTCATCAAATTTCAAATTGGTGAATAATTTTTCACGAAGTCGTTTATTTGCAGCCACTCCTCCGGCACATACGAAATCCTTGACACCAGTGAATTTTCCGTCAGCTTGTCGATTTCGTATTCCATGTTTCTTGAATGATAAATTTATCCGCTCGATAATGTGATCAAATATATATTCTTGCGTCTTGTATGCAATCATTCGTTTCGTCTTTGCGTCAAACTCACTTGAGCCTGACTCCGCAACGTAGAATTTCTTCTTGTACTCTTGTATATTACTTAAGAATTGGGCAAATGCAAATTGTAATTTACCTTCGTTGAGTTTGCCATTTTTAGGTGTTTGAAACGGCAAGTTTAGTCGAAAATTGTACTTGTTGCTGATCCTGGTGTCGACATTCAAAGCTTCAAATTCATCCTTCTCAACTTGCGGGATATTGTTTATAAACATTTCTAATTCCCTGCCCAACATGTTTCCATACATGCCCAATTCTCGTGCACATTTATCTAATGAATCGCCCACGGCAATATCACTCACATTTATAATTATCTCATGTTCAGATACCGATTTCAGCAACACAAGTAAAGTATGTCCTCCACTACATAGTAAACTCAAAAACGGAAACTGAGGTGGTTGCTCCTGTGGTGATGTTTGCAGTTGAGGGAGAAAAGAAGTTAACAAATGACCCAACATGTGGTGCACGCCAATTAATGGTACACCCCAAGCAACACTTAATCCCTTTGCAAACTCAGTCGAGCTACTTAGAGACCCCGCCATCCCTGGACCTCGGGTAACACAAATGAGATCAGGTGGTGAAGTGGCTGATACACCATTTTTGAGACAAAATTCACGACACATGTTGCCTATAGTAGCCATATGGTACGTGTATGCTGCAGTAGGCATTATGCCACCAACATCAGCCGAATGAAGTGTCTTTTTCGCGTGGTCTATAATCGTTGGTGTTTCATTTGGTTTGGTACGTTCAAGAAGGGCAATACATGAGTCGTCACAAGAGGATTCCAATGCGAGAACACGATATAATCGAGCATGGCTAAAGAAGGGTAGTCGTTTTGTAAAACTCGTATAGGTGGTCCTTATCATAGCATCTTTTTTTTTTGGTGTGAATTAGGGATGAATGTAGTGTGGTTTTAAAAAAATTGACATATCTCGGAAAAATCGATGTGATGGGGTTCCAAAATGTTGCGATGATACGGTCTTAAATAAAAGTGTAGAGATAATCATGACTAAAGCCAGTATGTGAAAATTCATCCCATTTCAGTGGTGACTACAACCGGTTCGACATTGTCGTTGCTTACATTACGTTACTTCCCACTAACCTATCCAATCGTGTGACTCGGGATCTTTAAACACTCTCATTGGAGACAGAAAATTTCTCTTTTTTTTTTCGTATTTTTTTTTTACCACCATCAACTTTCATTTTGCAGCGTCAAAAGTAAACACTATTACTGATTGCGTTTGGAAGTCCGAATATCGGGGTTGCACGGCACGAAGGTCACTACATCTTATCCATTGTAAGGGAATTACGATTCACGCATTGCAGGTTGAAGCGGCTCCACAATCAACTCAAGCACTAGAAAACCACCACATTTGATATACCTAGCCACACCAAAACTTGCCAAATTCCATTCTCATAACGCATATACATGTTCAACTGGTTTCTTCTGTAACAATCAAACTTCCACAACTCACTGCATGATATGTCACAACTATTCACATCTTCAACAATTCCGCTAAGTTTTGAGCCGCATGACGGACATAACGCATATAGTCATCGGAAACCACCGCCGACAGGCACTGACTCGCTTGATGAAGTAGAAGGGGCACCACTTTGGCAGTATATGCTTGCAGGTGGATTAGGAGGAGTGGTTGGTGATAGTGCTATGCATTCATTAGACACGGTTAAGACTCGCCAACAAGGGTTTCCATACAACAAGAAATACAAGAATATGATACCTGCTTACAGAACGATACTAAAAGAAGAAGGGTTTTTTCGAGGACTATATGGTGGATACACCCCTGCAGCATTGGGGTCGTTTCCTTCTACAGCAGCATTTTTTGGTACTTATGAATTTTCCAAACGCAAATTGATTGACGATTTTGGTGTTAATGAAACGCTATCTTACTTCACGGCTGGTGTATTGGGTGATTTGGCATCGAGTGTATTTTATGTTCCTTCAGAAGTGCTAAAGACTAGGTTGCAACTACAAGGTAAATATAATAATCCTTATACACGCGAGTGTGGGTACAATTACCGCGGGCTATGGAATGCTATAATTAGCATATATCATAAGGAGGGGTTACGAACATTCTTTTTTGGGTATAAGGAAACCCTATTTAGAGATTTACCATTCAGTGCATTACAATTGACATTTTATGAAAGGTTTCGTCAATTGGCTATTTATTATAATCATGGATCCACAGACTTACCCGTTCCAGTTGAATTGTTCACTGGTGCTGCAGCGGGTGGGTTCGCGGGAGTGCTTACTACTCCATTGGATGTGATAAAAACCCGAATCCAAACAGCCACTAATTTATCAGATCTAAACGATTCGATTACGCTAAGGAATACAAATAACCCAATTGTGAAACTTTTCAACAAAAATGCAACGTTAAGAGCATTGGTGTCGATCTACAGACACGAGGGTATTTTCGGTGCATTTAGTGGAGTGGGTCCACGATTTATATGGACAGGTATACAGAGTTCAATAATGCTATTATTGTATCAAGTGTCATTGAAACAATTGGATACGATATTTGGTGATGAAAAAAAGAAGCTAGAAGCTTGAAGTTGTAAATAGACGAGTAATAGACTTAATCTTGCGAGATATGGATGTAGTTGTAGATGGTATACATCACGTGAAACGATCGAGGAGGGGCCAGAAGAGTTGCTTCCATAATCAGCTTGTGATAATTTCACAAACGCCAACAACCCGCGGCCCGCAAAATAATTCAAAGGAATGTTGTGGAGCCTTTTTTGTGTCACTCCTCCCCACGATACGTTTAAAAACCAACAACTGAAATATCTTTTACAATTCTGCCAAATAGAAACACCTTTTCTTTCTGTCTTTACCTTCACAATCATGCCAAACACATTATCTGATTCATACCTCAAAACTTCAGTCTGGAAGCCTGATTTGTTCAAAGGAAAAGTTGCTTTTGTTACCGGTGGTGCCGGTACCATTTGCAGAGTTCAAACAGAAGCTCTTGTTTTACTTGGTGCTGATGCTGTGATCTTGGGTAGAAATGCCCAAAAGACAGAAGATGCAGCCAAGGAAATTGCTCAATTGAGACCTGGTGCCAAGGTTCTCGGATTGGGTAATATCGATGTTCGTAAAATCGACACTCTTAAGGAGGCTGTTGACAAGACTGTTAAGGAGTTGGGAAGAATTGACTATGTTATCGCTGGTGCTGCTGGTAACTTTATTGCCGATTTCAACCACATGTCGTCCAATGCTTTCAAATCTGTTATAGATATTGACCTTTTGGGATCATACAATACAGTTAAGACTACCTTTGACCAATTGAGAAAAAATAAAGGATCCGTTATCTTTGTTAGTGCCACTTTACACTACACTGGTCTTCCATTTCAAGCTCATGTTAGTGCTGCCAAAGCTGGGGTAGATGCTTTGATGAATGCCTTGGCTGTTGAATTGGGTCCTCTTGGTATCCGTCTCAACTGTATTGCACCGGGAATGATTGAAAACACCGAAGGTCTTTCCAGACTTAAACCTCCAACACAAGTTCCAATCGAGAAGAGAGTTCCTATTGGACGTATAGGTACAACTACTGATATTGCTGATTCTACAGTGTACTTGTTTTCAGACGCTGCAACCTATGTTACCGGTACTATCTCAGTTGTTGATGGTGGATTGTGGCAAGTAGGAGGAATGTTGGGAGAATTGTATCCATCAGTTGTCCAGATCCAAAATGAGGACCCTCAGGGCAAGTTGTAGAGATGTAACGTTGTGTATATGTATTTTGTAACATGTGTCAAGATAAAAACGCGAAACTCCGCCATAAAAACATTCCTCTTTTAAGAATCACTCTTTTTTTCTTTTTTTTCATACCCACATAAACTTCAGAATCCTATTCAATAAAGCACGTTGACACTACAATGAGTGATAATGTTGCAAGACAAAAATCAGCTAGGTGGGTAACCGAAGTGCCCAATTACGGAGATTGGGGCGATGAGGATTACGATGTTTATGACGACAATAGCTCCACAGAGAATGTACCAGTTACCAACTCACAATCAAATCAAGGAGGGTGGAATCAGCGCGATGTGGTGCACGAAGAGGAAGCCATAGTAGACGAGCATACACACGTACGCTCTGATAATCTTGATGAAAAAGTAAACCGGGGAGAAAATGCACAGACTAAAGCCAGTAGTCCGTTGGTTTTATCTATTGATAAGCTCGAAAATACAGCAGATACAGATAGCAGTGATGAGGAGGAGAGGGCGGAAGACCAAGATGTTTACAAGCCAACTGTACATGGAGACAGTACCAAAAATGAAGAAAGAGTGAATGCTTTACCACGTAGAGCTAGTACATATGAAGAAGTAGTACCTGGGGCATTCAGAGACGATGCAAAGATACATAATGCACTGGTTGCTGCCACAAATTCAAATGAAGATCATCATGAAAATGTGCATACACTGAGAAATGCACATTACCAACTGGAGAAGAGCGAGTTTGTTGTACCACCAACGCCTACGTTCAGTGAGTTTTCTGGCCATTCAAACTATCCAGAGACATTTTCTGAAGCAAGTTTCCAATCAGATTCTTCAATTCAAAGGGAACCGGTGAGTTTATCAGTCAAGGATTCAACGTGGGCCAACACGAGTGATGCAGTTTTGGAAGAATCAAATGATTACAATATCAAAGAGCAAGAGCTGGAGCAAGAGCTTGAGTCGGAGAAGTTGGTTCTTTCGATAGACAAAAAAGAGAATGACAATGATGATGATGACAACGATGATGATGATAGTACTGATGATGATTGGGGGTACCACGGTAACGACACTTCCGATGATGATGATGAAGAAGCAGAAAAAGATAATGAACATTTGAATGTTGGGGCTGAACATGATATCGACTCATATATCAATGAATTGAGCGGAAACGCTTCGATTGACAATGATGGTGATTCTGTAACAGCGCCAAAAGTTGATACCACTCTTGTCGACTCCCACACTTTTGATACTGTAAGCCATGACGAAGTTGAGAGCCCCATAGCTCCATTATCCATAGCTCAACAACACAATACCTACGTGAATGAAATAGCGAGTCGAAGACTGTCAGTGAGGAAAGCACCTGCTCGAATGGAATCCGGTGACTACTCGAATATTTTAAGCGGATACGGTGATGAAGAAGAGTCCCATGTGGATTCTCAAGCTGGACATGATCGCAAGGAGAGTGTTGAACTAGTGCCACCAAATGCAGATGTACGTTCAGTACTTTCCAGTGGGTCCTTATCAACAGGAAAACTTTCATTGGAGTCAAAGACTTTTCAGAAACCTGAACTCAATGAGGATGATGATTCGAATTCACGAAGAGTGTCACAAGCTACGTTGAGTTTCGGCAACTGGGTACCAAATACAGACAATTATCGGAACAAATTCATCAACGACAATGATAATGAGTCAACTATAAACTTCGACTCCGACGTCGCGTCAAAGTACAATAAATTTACAAAAGTACGGAATCCATCAGGACTTTCAGATGTCGTTTCCAATGCCAGTTCTTTATCCGTTCCAGAAACGATAGACGCTGTAATGCCTAGCATCCAAGAAGACACAGACGACGAGCTCCAACAAGACCTGTTTGCTGAGACCAAATCAAACGACAAATTGGAACCTTTCATGACACAAGATTCACTTTTCGAAGCCAAACCTTACCAAAAGCCAGTTTTTGGTGAGGAACGATTAACACCAGCAGCTTCGAAAGAAAATTTACCGCAAAAGTACTCTAGTTTGCTCCCAATGCAAGAGAGGAAAGCATCAGATAGCTCCGACGAGGTTGGTACACAATCGAGAACAGTATCTTCGAATAGCAATTCAACAACTGTTGTGACATCGGCACCCACTACATCAACAACATCAGATTTTAAATCAAGTCCTTATCCAGTTTCTAATTGGAAGACTATAGTCACAATCTCGCAACCAGTCGATAGAATAGCTGCATTTAAAAAAGCATTAGAGGATGAGGCGGCGTACGAGACAGGCTTGCAATATTGGCTAAATTACACATTAAAGCAAAGTCCAGATATTGGTAATAATATCCATATTGGTCGTATAGCATCTCAAGCTTACCAAAATGCCGCTCACAATGATTTAAGAAGACATGGATCGTTAAGAAGTAAAGTAAATGTGATGAAAGACAAGGTTGAGGGCACGGGCTCAACAGCGTCTAATTTTGGTAAGAAACTATTTAGTCGTAGTAGGAAGTTTATTTCTGGTGATAAGTAAAACGATTTATCATTATTTATATGCGACTCTTCCAAAACGCTTGTGATATTTTCGTGTCGATGTTTTGAAAAAAAAGAACACCCCATATTTTTGGTCATTATTTCACATTACAGTGTAAACAATGATAAAGTATTTGATTGACAATACTGTCTTACCACCCGTGGCATTTATCTTAAACAATACCCCCAGTGTCATATGGGCCATTATTGAATTTTTTCTTGACATTTGTTTCTTCTGGGTTAAGCATTTATATCACATTTACAACCGAAGAGACCCGTTAAAAGAGCATATAAAACAACTACAAAATGCATCAAACTATAATGAGTGGAGACTGACGGCTTTCGAGATTGACCGGCTCACAAATATGGACTTATGGAGACAGAATTTCATCAGTAAACATTACGATTATGTGTTGATTGACGAAAGAATTAAATCGTTGGCTGAAGCTAGAGAAAACAATGATTCGCAAAAGATCATGTCCTTACTCAGATCAGGTCTTATTAGAAATTTTGGTGGTATTGCTCAAAAGCGACTATATTTGAAATCGTATATGGGCACCAAGTTTAAGATTGAGGAGTACATAAATGAAATCCTTCATTGCTTGGAATTCTTAAATAAAAGCTTGAGTAGTTCCAATGGGAATGAATACGTGATGAATAGTAAGCAGCTTAAGCTAGACTTTTTCCACGATACACGACAAAGTTTTGGATCCACGGCGTTGTTATTGCAAGGTGGATCTTTATTCGGATTATGTCACTTGGGCGTTGTTAAAGCGTTGTATTTCAAACGACTTTTACCTAGGGTAATTGGCGGTAGTGCAGTAGGTGCTGCAGTAGCTTCATTAGTGTGCACGTCCACCGATGACGAATTAATTCCCATCTTGGTCAATATTGAGGAAATGATGAAAAACATTGATATTCTTAATCATGAGATTGATGAGAGATTTGGAAATGTTATCGAAAATGTGGTTCGCAAGGGCTATAGTCAAGATATTTTGCTTTTTCTCAAGTTTGTCAGAGACACCATAGGTGACTTGACGTTTGAAGAGGCATACATCAAAACTGGGAAGATCTTGAATATTGTGATTCATCCTACAAATAGAAGCGTCCCTTCTTTACTTAACTACATAACAGCTCCAAATGTTATCATCTGGACAGCAATTTACGCGTCAATTGGAACCGGTGTCTTGTCTGACGATATTGCTCTCTACGTCAAAGATTACAATAACGAAATTGTTTTGCAAACACCAGATTTGGATGTCAAGTTCTTGAAACCGCAAGAGGTGACTTATCACACATCCTATTTCAAAAATAATGTCACTACAGACATTTCTCAGCATCATTCACCATTCACAAAATTGACCGAGTTGTTTAATGTAAATCATTTCGTCATCAGTTTGGCAAAACCATATCTCGCACCTTTGATCAGCAATGACTTGAAACATTATCATGCATCATATGGCAAAGTCAGATACGACAAAAAGAAAAGAACTTATGACGGTAGTGAGATGAGCAAGAGAGACATTGAGAAGTTTGCTAAAGATAGTGGCTTTAATTTCAAAAAGAAGTTGAAAACAATCATTGGTATGGAGATTTTGCATCGTATAATTGTCCTTAACAAATTAGGCTTATTGACTGAGGTTATGAAGCGTTTATTTATCGACGAAAAACCAACTGCCATGCAATATGCCGCATCCATCAGAGAAGTCACCATCGTTCCTGAAGTCAGGTACTTGGTAAAGGATCTTGGCAGAGTCTTTGATATTCATCGTACAAAGGAGAATATACCATATTGGATTTTAGTTGGTGAACGTTCAGTGTGGCCCCTCTTCCCATTGTTGTGGACTAGGTGTGCTATTGAGTTTGCATTAGATGATCTATATAACTTGCATAGGAAGCGCAGCTAGCGGTAAAATATTTTGACGTTGGCATCCTTAGTAATGTTGTAAACATAACTCTTTTCTTCCACTATTAGATCATCATAGGGTATGGCGCCCTTGGAGACTATGATGCTCCCTGTGATGTCTTTTGCCCTTCCTGTTGCAAGTGGTTCTAAAGTGATGTTCAAATTGGATCTAAAGAGCAACTTTGTAATAAAGTCTGTGATTTTGAATGTCGGGTTGTGTATGTCACTAACACTGTAGTCCACGAGCTGCTGATCTTTCGATACAACTACAAATAGCTGGCTGGCTTTCTTGTTTAGCTTGAGCAACGTGAACAATAAATCGTTACTGGCGACACCTGTTGAGAAAAGGAGAACCTCTGGGGCTTCGACAATGACAACGGATCCTGCATCTATTTCAACGTTGAATAGTTCATGCACATCCTTCAATGCATCGTTGGGGTCCTTTATTTTCTCGGTAAACAAGGCCGAAAAGCAATCAACAAACTTGAAATTAGTGTCATCTAAGGTGACGCCTTGTTTCCGGATAGTTTTAACATAATATCTTTCCGTGTGAAGAAAACTAAACAATACTACCTTGCCTGATTTTGTTCGCTTTTTCAACTCTTGATTAACCAAAGAAGCCGTTCCAAAAATCGCATTCTCTACTATTGAGTTGATCAACCAGCTGGGATTGGTGCCTTGTGTATGAGTGATGGTGGATAGATACGAATTTTTCGATGATAGTATGGAATCTGGTATCAATGTGTGATTCTTGAAGAAGATCAAATCTTGACTAGGAACAGACATTGTAAGTAAATACAACTAGTTGGTCAATGCACCTATTACTTCAATATTAAAAATCCTTGTTAGCAACCAGTGATGAGCTGATATCAAGCAAAGCCTAGTTCTTGTAGAATCTCTCAAATCGAAATTTCTCTCATCACAGATCACATTTTGTGTCAATATTTCAACAAGAGTTGTACTCAGCACGAAGCACTCTTCACCACACGACAAATACTACTTAATGACCATAGAAACATCGAATCTGACAGAATCTGACTCACCACCTTCTTATGATGCTTCGGAATGTAATTCCAACACCAGACAAGAAAGTATAGCCAACGGCAGTAAGCGCAAGAATGTGCCGTACCAACCATCGGCAGAACAACAGCGTCAAATCGATCTTCTATCTGGCACTGAATCCTCCTCGAAGCCACGATCACCGCTAACAACAGTAAATAGTGCAACACGTACTGAATACTTTGATCTACTACCATCGTTTGAAATGTTTCAAAGTATCTTGAAGAGAGATGATCGCCAATTTCAGGAAGATTTGTCAAGATCTCCTCCATGCTACGGTGACACTTTAAACAGTGTACCAAGTAATAGTGCCTCTTCAGCCCTGTTGCCACATCCATCGATTGATCAAAATCTACACAGTTCGGTCCCGGAATATAGAATAGAACAGGAGTTGGAAAGACAACGGGAGCAGGAGCATGCAACTTTTCATGAAGTGAGTTCTAGACCCACCCTAAGTCCTATTGCTTCTTCCCCAGGACTACACAACCAAAACATGGCTGTCACAGAAGAAACATACGGCGCATCACCTTTGGATAACATAGATAGATTGAACAAAACCACCAATTCTGCCATCGACATTCAAATATATGTCACGAAAACAGTTCCACAACCAAATACAAAAAGTGACTTGGAGTCTCGGTTGAAAGAGTACACGAGTGGGGATCATGTCAATGGGTATATTATTGTATCCAATACATCGTCATCACCGATTGAATTCGGTCTTTTCACAGTTTCACTTGAAGGGACGGTCAAATCCACCGAAAGAAATGCAAACACGTTTGATTTCAATCACAGGTATAGCCGAATTTTGATGAAGAAGTTTCTTAAAATGTATGATTTGAGTGCCAGTTACGGATACACTTATGTCCCTAATAGTGCCGGTATTGAATACGAGCCATTTACATGGGACAAGGTGGATGGTTGCTCAATTGGCTTACCTGATAATAGAATCTTACGACCGAAGACCAAGTACAAAAAGTTTTTCACTTTCAAGTTTCCACATAGTTTGTTGGATAATGTTTGTGTAAACTCTGTTCTACCGCATTTACTACCACCTCCTTCGATGGGGGTGGACAAAACGTGCTTTTACAATAGAGGTGAAAGTATTGTTTTGAATAAGGCATTGGGATATGGTACATTAAACATGAGGGGAACCCCGTTGTTGACCAAGGACTTTTGCTTTGATGATATGAGTGTGTCCTATACAATTGAAGCCAAGATTATCGACAAAGTGAATTCAAAAGAAGCTGTTTCTCATCAAGATATAAACAGTGCCAAAAATGAATATGTCATTTCCAAAAGTGCACAATACTTTCTTCGTTTCATTCCCGATTTGAAAGAGCAAGTTGCATACTGCAAGCTCCATAGTGTAGGAAATTACCCAGACATTGGTCTCGGTGGTAAGTTTCTTGATCAATTGAAGTACAATACTACGTGGAATTCAATTCTGGAGCTAAATGATCAAGTTGAGAAGGAGATCGAACAGAAATTAAACAATGAAGAACTTTCACCACTTGAGATGAAATTGAAGAATTTGAAGCTTCATGAGGATTCAAAGGTTATCCAAAACGACACATTCGTAACAACCAACCGACCAGTTGACATTTACGGCAAAAAGAAGAAAATGATTCTATCATCTTTAATCAAGCTAGGGCAACTGACAATGTCAATAAATTTTCCTGACAGAGTTATTCCGTATGGATCTCCCAGGTTATTAATGAAATACAATAGTGGAGAAGACAATTCATTACAGCCAGTCACCAGTAATATGGAAGACCTTTACAATCGAAGGGTTGAGGATGTGCTTGATACTCTAGAGGCCGACTTGTGTTTTGAAAGTGATAGTAATGTGAGACCACCTCCCATAAAAGTGAGCACAAATATTGTGGCCTGGTCGTACAATACAGAGTACCCGCTTCCATTCGAGATGGGCTATGATTTTTTTTATAAAAGTCACGAGAGTGTACTGAATGATTCGGTTGAAACAACTCAAAACAATTTACACCTTGTCAAAAGTCAAGTGAGCAACTACATCAGCTTTTTGAAGTCAAACTCCCTTATTATCAGCAAAGAGTCATTTATGTACTTGAAGTCGGTACAAAAATTGGGTATCAAAAAAGACACTATCAAGGATTACTTTCAATCCAACGTTGAAGAACCCGATTGGCAAATCAGTCAAATTAGTGACAGAAGATTCAGGTGGACAAAACGATTGAAAATCTCCTTAGTGATTGAAAACAAACATAACGTGACGTTGCTACCGACATTTCAAAACTGTTTAATCGGTAGATTGTACTGTCTACAAGTGGCTGTGAAGTACAAGGGAACAAATAGTGAACAAAATGAGTTTGCGCACAATGTCGTTAGTTTAGATGTACCCGTGTTGGTGGGATGAGAAAGCCAATAATTTGGTAGCGTGGTAATGACTCAATTTGGTAATTTCACAACCTTTTAAGCGCGCTAATCACCTTTTCCATCAAAAAATTTTTCTTTCCAATTTTCTTTGCCCTTCTCCTTTTCCTTTCCCTTTTCTTACTTCTTCCTTTATCACAACATCAAATGCTTCAATTTAAGAGGTTTCTCGCCACCGCTGGCAAGGCATTTACAAACAACAAGTCACAATTAGATAGAGCCACACTCACGATAAAAAATGGGCCAGTATTTAGTGGATACTCATTCGGTGCAAATCGAAATGTGAGTGGTGAGGCGGTCTTTACCACATCCTTGGTTGGTTATCCCGAGAGCATGACTGATCCATCTTACAAGGGCCAAATTTTGTGCTTCACTCAACCTCTAATTGGCAACTATGGTGTACCTTCTTCAACTATAAAAGATGACTTCAACTTGTTAAAGTACATGGAGAGCCCAAAAATTCAATGTATCGGTATCGTCGTTGGTGATGTTGCTTTGGAATATAGCCACTGGACTGCGGTTGAGAGCTTACAACAATGGTGTAAAAGGAACGGTGTTGCTGCTATTACAGGTGTTGACACAAGACAATTAGTTTCATACTTGAGAGATAAAGGGTCCAGCTTGGGCAAGATCACCATTGGTGAGGAATATGATGCAGATGAGGATGCTGCTTTTGAAGATCCAGGTGCAATCAATTTAGTGCAAAAAGTCTCAACAAAACAGCCATTCCATGTAGAGTGTCCAAAGGAGTACTCCAAGAATTTGCATATAGCAGTTTTGGATTGTGGTGCAAAGGAGAATATATTGCGTTGCTTGGTTGAGAGAGGTGCTTCATTGACTGTGTTTCCATACGACTATCCAATCGACAAAATTGCCAACAAGTTTGATGGTGTTTTCATCTCTAATGGTCCAGGTGATCCAACCCATTGTTCTGCTACTGTTGATAATTTGAGGAAGATTATGGAGACATACCCAGAATTGCCAATATTCGGAATCTGCTTGGGACATCAATTACTTGCTTTGGCAAGTGGTGCCAAAACCATTAAATTGAAATACGGTAATAGAGCTCATAATATCCCTACCTTGGATCTAATCACAGGGAAATGTCACATCACCTCACAAAATCACGGGTATGCAGTCGACACGTCCACCTTGGCCGATGGCTGGAAGGAATTGTTCATCAACTTGAATGACAACTCAAACGAGGGTTTAATTCACACCACTAAACCAATATTTTCAACCCAATTTCATCCAGAGGCCAAAGGCGGTCCACAAGATACTGCTTATCTTTTTGACAAGTTTTTTGAAAACATAGCCAAACACAAGAAAAGCTTGCCCAGCGTTGAGGGAAGCTTGTTGGTTGACATTTTGCCAAAAGAACGAGTTGAGCAGCTTACGATATAAGATTCATTTTTGATCTAGACGTATATTCAATAAAAGATAGAATTGTAGTGTTACTTATTCCTCGTCGATTTCCTCGTCAACCTCTTCGCCTTCAAATTCACCTGCCTCGCCTTCATCTTCAGATTCTGAATCATCTTTAGAGCCATCAACTTCTAGTATTGTATCACTACCATCAATCTGATATTTTCTAGCAATTCTGGATGCACGTCCAGCAGCTTTTGCCTCCTCCCTAGCTTTATTCTGCAACTCTTTTAATTCATCTTTAAATCCGTTTTTGACTGACCTGTTTGAAAATGTATCCCACATCTTCAAACCACCGGTAACACCACCAACAACCAAGTTTCCCGCCACTTCTATATCGTTTGCATATGATGTGGTTAACACATTACCAAGACCAAAGTCTCTTGACAAGATCATTGAAGGTCCGCCCAGGTCAGGTGCTCTCCATAACTTGACGGACTTTTCCCCCATTGCACTTGTCACTAACATTCCAGGTATAAAATTGTTAATATCCAATGATGAGATACCAGCGTCATGTGCATGCAATGTCCATAATGGTTTCGAAGCTTTAATATCAAAACAATAGACATTTCCTTGATCAGTGCCGGCATAAAATACCTCCGAGTTGGAGCTCCATCTCACATTCTCCACTTCTTCGCCAGAACCAACAGAATAGTATTTGGAAAGGTTATCACTGAGTCGTACATCTGATACGGCAACTTTAGAGTCGTATCCACCCGTTAATAAAATTGATGCTTCTGTTGGGTTCCATTGTGACGAAGAGACCGTTTTGCCGTGATGAATTTGGTTCATAGACTTTACGGCAATTCCTGTATTTAGATCCCAAAGCTTTACTGTGGCATCAGCGGATGTAGAACCCAATACAGATCTGTGTATTTTGTTATGGGTCAATGATAAAACGGCATCAGTGTGATGAGTTGTTACGTGTCCAGACTTTTTCAGCTTCTTCTTCTTTTTGGCAGACATTTCACCTAGTATGACATCAGGAAACGCTTTGTCAACATAGTCTAAATTCCACAACTCAATTTGGGGATCAAAGGTACCAACAGCAGCAAAATTCCCAATATTTGAATCAGTCACTTGCAGTTGCCCAGGTTTATAATTTATCCATTCGACACATAAAGGAAATGCAGGTAACATTATATCATGATGCACGTACAATGTTGAATCTCTCACAAGGCCCTTGGCCACGTCCGCATCTATTTTATCCTCCTCTTCCTCTTCTGCTCCAACTGGCGCACCAGCACCATCATCATATATATAAATGTCTAACCACGAAATATCATCCTCGGTTCTTGTCGCCAAGACCAAATTATCAGTAGGGTATATTTGGTTTTCTTTTTTCTCCTCCTGCTCATCAACCTCTGTCGGTAATGACAAGTAAACATCTTCAGACTCTTCTGATTGATCAATTTTGGCACTCGACAATCCGGGGAACATGGTCACTTTTTCCCCACCGTTCTCTTCGTTGTCATCGTCATCATAATGCTCTAAATCGTACTCTTTTAAATCATCATCAATATCAATTTGATCAGTGAGAGTCTTTTTTGCACCTTCTAAATCCTCTTTGGCATCATTGATTTCAAGTTGAGCCATAGCATTAATCCTTTCCATCTCCTCATCATCCAATTCGTATTTCTCGGGAAATTCGGAGGCATAGCCTCTAGGCACCCATGTGCTAGATGAGATCATTGTTGAAAAGAGAATGCGATGAGGTTTGAAAGAGAATGAGATGAGGTTTGAAAGAGAATAATTTTTGTCCTGAAATATAACCCAATGTGGTAGCGATGGATTAAGTTAGAAGTTTTTGCAACTTCTCCTATATACATCTACTTCGCCAATGACCTTAAAAACGTAATTTTATTCTACAAAAGAATCACCCCTATACCACTCGTTTGGTTCTCTTCAACCTGTTTTGTCTCCTTATCAATTCCACCATTCAAAGGGAAAGTTCTATAATTGAACAAGTAGTAATTCAAAAACCCATCGCCACTACCAAATTTACAAGGTTTCAAGAAAAAGGTATTGTCTTGACAGGTGAGACAGTTGAAGACGTCTGCATCAAACAGTTTGGCGGTGATCAACGCATCATTCATCAAATCTGTCAACTTGGTCTTATAGTTTTCTTTGGCATCAGTGGCATAGTAGTACAAGTAGGCGACCCCCAATTCATCATGGAGCTTATTTTCCAAAACAGTGAATGGAAGAAGGTAATACGAAACAAAGTCGGTTATCTTTCCTTCCTTTTCCACCACATACGCCTTGATGACACTCTCTTGACCCAACATCCAGTGCTTGAACTCCTCTTCGGTAAACTCTTGCACAATGTCAAATCTTTTCTGATACTCATTCAACAAGTTCAAAGTGCTTGGCACATCAGCCTCAGTCATTTTCCTCAACCCGGGTAACTGGGTAGTGTTGGGTAACGCGTATTGGGCTATCATATTGGCTTTCGTTTTATCAGCCGGTAAATGACTGAATCCAACATCATACAATTTGGGCCAGTTGAGAGGACGATGCTGGTAGCGGCAAGTGGCAAGAGGCGTAGGTAAAATAGCGCCACCAGTGTACAAAGCTTGCCAAATGTTTTCTTTATTCACTCTCCTAGTTATCTCTTTGATCAATATGGGGGCAAGTCTCTTATTTCTCAACTTCTTGTGTATACACAAAAAGTTTATCTCAACACCATCCATTGTCTTGTTTGATTTGTTCAACTTGATTGTGACGGGGGTAGCGGCGATGAATGCAATCAACCTGTTGCTGGACTTTACTCTAACACCGGCATACCACTCCTTTTTCCAACCTGGAGGTTTCAATGCCCACTTGAAAAAGTCGCGAGTATACTTGAATCTGAATGTGGCATCTGTATCTTCGACGTAATTTTCGTATAACAAATCATAAAGTTCATTGATTTGTTTGTCGTCGTCGATATCGACAGTGCTCCATCCAAATTCAGGAAGCAATGGAAATGGCTTGTCAGGAACATCGGCTGGAGTTTTAGGAGCATCAATTGGACCTTCCTCTTTAATAGCTTCATCTAATTTTGGGACTGGTTGACTATTCCAGAAAAGATGATCCTTCATCTTTTTCTCCTGAGAGGGTGATAATGTCTCGCCTAAAGCGAGCATATTAAGAAGGTCCTGGATCGATTTCTTTTCAGACATTGATGGATCTGGAGTTTCGACAATAGTATTCTTTGAACCAGTGGTATAGAAATCAGACTGTGAAAAAGAAAAGAAAAAAATTATGTCGGCATAAAAAAGTCATAGAGAAATTCCCTCTCACTCAAATACAGATCAACGTTATGAACGCAACGCAATTGTATAAGCATACATAACCAACTCCGTTTGAGGTGCAAAATAAAACTCAGCGATCTGCAGCAAGCCACACATCAGCTCAAGTATCTGTTCATTCAGGATGGTTCAATCAAATAAATGGGATAAGAAGGCGAAATATCAGTATATGAAAAAGCATGGCATGTTGCCTGCGCCTTCACAAGCAAATGTTTCAACTCCCAAATGGACTAGCAAGAAGAATAACGAGAAGAAACCAACAATTCAACTAGTTGACTCGGATGACGAGTGGGACTCAGATGTAGATGAAGCATTGATAAGCCATTTTTATCCGGAATTGGACAACAGCGAAGAGTTGACGCTACAGCAAAAAATTAAGTTGAAGCAGCAAATTTTAAATGACTTGAAAGAGAAGGAGGAAGTAGGAGAAACACTCGAGGGACAATCTGAGGAACAAGGTGAAGGAGAATTCAACCTTGGTGAGCTTATTGGTAGTATCGATAGGAGGCCGAAGAAAAAGATATTAAAGGCGCGCTTTTCTGAAAACTTACTCGAAGAGTACGGTTTGGAGGGTTATTCGACAAGTGACAAAGAGTATAACGTCGCTGAACGAAAAAGGGGATTTGGTGATCTTAAAGACAACTTTACTATAGGTCAGGACAACGGCACTACATCTGTACGAAAGCTAACGGAAGAGGAAATCGCCATAGAAAATGAACGAAGGAAGAAAATCGAGCAACAAAACTTTTACAATGAAGTGAAAAAGAAATTTGGAGATAAAACCAGTCAGCAAAAGGTTATGGATGTTGACAATTTCACGGGGAATGATCAACAGTTGCGAACGTTGAATGAGAAAATAGGAAAGGAGAAGATGCAAGACACGTTGGATGATGACCTTGATGAGCTCCTCCAATTGAAACTTTCTGGGCCGGATGACGAAGTTCCTCAAAAGTCTGTTGTCCATTCCAAGACAGTGCCGAAGAGTGTGCCACCTAAACTGAATGTTGTCAAAGATGTAAGTTTTCTAGATGAATTATTAAAATAGAATCTCGATTGTGGGTGTTACAATTTGGCATGATTGTAATCGTAGCACTTCAAAGAAGCGCTTTCCTTTTAGCACTGCTCTGAAGTGCTATTCTCTTACCATTTTCTTCAAACGCAGTAGTTGCACATGTAATTCGAAGAAAAATGTATCATATATGTGCGTGGGTTTGCAACAAAAATAGTTCCACAGTTTTCACTACTTCGCATAAAAGACCACTACCTCCTCAAATGCAATGCCAAGTACTGACGACGAAGCCATATTGTTATTTGAAAAAGCAACATACTTAGAGGAACAGGGTCGTATGAGCGACGCTGTAAATATATACAGAAAAGCTTTCAAGTTGAATAGCAACATTGACCTCATATATCGATCAACATACTCAAACAAACACATCTCAAAAGAAAAGGGAAAGAATGCTCTAATTAGAGTAGATGAGAGAAAAGTTTCCAGCATTAACGTGGATGAACTTATAAACAGTTTTAGCAATGTTCATTTGGAAACCCCACTGGAACATCCGGATGATGCCCCCTCGATTCTTCTTCACTTGCCACGGGATATATGGTGTCATATCTTTGAGATTTTGATTTTAACAACTCCCGAGTCATGGTTCAACATGTCCATAACATGCAAAAAGATGGCGCATATAGGTTTCGGAAATAGCACCTACCAGTACCTATGCAATTTAATCTACCCTAAACAAGTATATGAGGAAAATGAGGCATACAGATCAAGACTAGTACCCCGTGGGGAACTCCCCATACCGCTGGACCAATTACTCATTTTACCGCATTACAAAAGTTGGAAGAACATGCTTCATGAGCGTAGCTTTATCAAGTATGGTGGTTGCTACATAAGCATTGTGAATTATTATAGTGAAGGTGGCAAGGACGAAAATTCATTGTCGTGGACTAACCCTGTAAGAACCATCACGTACTATAGGTATCTACGATTTTATCCAAACGGTACTGTGGCAAAGATGTTGTCAGTGCTTCCACCAGATCGTGTTGTTCCTTGGTTTCTGACGGAACGACATTTCATACCAGACGCGGAACAAAATGAAGCCACCAGAATTTACCAAGGGGTATTCACCATCAACTCTTCTGGTGAAGTTCATGTCCGAATAGATAACGGGTCAACAAGCTATTTAACATTTCATTACTACTTTGTGATTAAATCTCTAGGTCAATTCAAGCATGGAAAATTGAATTGGACCAAATACTATGCTGTAAGGAAAGCAACAAGTCCTGATGATGACAGAGTTGGTGAGATCATGGAATACTCCATCAGAAATGAGAAACCTTTCAAATTTCTGCGAGTAAAGAGTTATAGCTTAGAATAGAACTCAATAGACACTTCTTTCAATTATTTTTTGCAATTCACGTTGTTTCGCACGACCTTTTGTTTAATGAGAAAAATTTTTTGATCGCTTTTTTTTTTCATTTTTCATCAAAGCTGGCCCTTACTAGAGCAAAACCTTTTATTTACTTTCAAGAGATATGTCAAGGTTCTTTGTGTCGGGATACAGTTCAGAATCATCTTCTGAGGAAGAAGATTTGGTGAGCAGCTCTGAGGAAGAGTTGTTGTCTTCCTCTGCTGAACAATCCGAGGATGACTTTTTTGATGATGGGGATGAAAGTAGTTCAGACGACGAGGGTGGACGTCCTACAGGACCAGCTTACTTTTTAAAGAAATCGTTTTTAAAAGGTGACGAATCAGAATCCGAAAGTGATGATGAAGGAAAGAAAGTGGTGAAAAGTGCCAAGGACAAATTATTAGATGACATGAAATCGTCAATTGAAATCATTAATGTAAACAAGAGAAGTAACAATTGGATTATTGTTTTGAACGAGTTTGAAAAATTAGGTAGGCTTTTGAACAGATCCAATCAACAGAGGTTCGGAACTCCCAAGTTTTACATTAAATTGTTGTCAAGCTTGGATGATTCGATTACAGAGACTGCAAACAATGAAAGGGATGACAAAACTATGAAAGCTGATGAAGCAAGAGCGTTCAATACTTTGAGACAAAGAGTTAAGAAGCAAATCAAGGAATTTCAAGTATATTTTGACTTATACAAGGATGTTCCAGAAAACTTTGATAACGAGGATGAGCCTTTAGATATGGCCAATAGAGTTGAGGAAAAACAGGATGAAGGTAAACAGTTGAGTCCAGTTTTCCAAACTTTGAAACAAATTAGTGAAAGCAGAGGTAAAAAGAATGTTGACAGAATCGAGCAAATCTCAAACTTGGAGAACTTGATTAGTGACAACTTGAGCACGTTTGAGCTTATCTCGATTTACCAAATGTTGTTGTCAATAAGATTTGATGCGTCATCAACTCAATTTATGCCGGTTCAAGACTGGCAAAAAAATTGTGAAGATATAAATAAGTTGTTGGATATTTTGTTTGCTTCAAAGGAGTATCAAGTCAGCGAAACCGGTCAAACAACTGATGAGGTCGATATAGAGCCCACCCCTGTCGATGGAGTTAAAGTTATTTTTGGCTCCATTACATCATTGATTGATAGATTGGATGATGAATTTATCAAATCGTTGCAAAATACTGATCCCCACTCTTTGGATTACATTGAGAGATTGAAGGATGAGGGTAGAATTTACAACTTGATTGTTAGAGGACAGTCTTATATTGAATCTATAAACCCTTCACTTGATAGTGAGCAATTGGCCAGAATTGTTTTGAGAAGGTTGGAGCACATATACTACAAGCCAACTCAATTAATTCAAGGAAATGAAGTGGAGACAAAGATTGGCAAGGGTGAAGCAAATGAAATTATCGATTCATTGAGCGAGTACTTGCAAAAGAGCTCCAATAAACTCTATGCACAACTTGCGATGCTTTACTCCATCTATTACTATGCTGTCAATAACAACTACGAAAAGGCCAAGGATCTCTTCTTTGCATCTCAGCTTTACAAAAGCATAAACTCTGCTGAATCATCATTACAAGTTCAATATAATAGAGCTTTAGTCCAGTTGGGATTGAGTGCTTTCAGAGTTGGAGCCATTGAAGAATCGCACAAAATTTTGACCGAAATCATCAACTCACAAAGATCAAAGGAGTTGCTTGGGCAAGGCTTTAGCACTAAGTTTCCTAGTCAAGCCACTACTGCTGAAAAACAAAAGTTATTGCCTTTCCATCAACATATCAATTTAGAGTTGTTGGAGTGCGTTTACATGACATGCTCATTATTGATTGAAATACCTGCTTTGGCAGCTGCTTCAACCACAAAGGACAAACGTAAGAATTCATCAATCAAGTCTTTTAAAAGCAAGCTTGAGTTCCACGACAGACAATTTTTTACTGGACCTCCAGAGAGCATCAAAGACCACATTGTGCACGCTTCCATTGCATTACAAAAGGGTAATTGGTCAAAAGCTTATGATTTATTGGCTTCCATAAAAATTTGGAGATTATTCCCCGATACCGAGAATTTGTTGGCTATGATAAAGAACCAGCTTCAAATTGAAGGCTTGAGAACTTATATCTTCACTTATAAGTCAGTGTACAGCAAGTTGTCGGTTGCCAAATTGAGTACCATTTTTGCCTTGCCAGAAGAGAAAATCACTGAGATTGTGACCAACATGGGTGAGCAAGTAGAAAAAGGATTTATCAACTTTTCAACTGTGGCAAATAGATCCAAGTTGCAAGAATTGGCTATATTGATGAATGAAAAGATACAGTTGCTTACAGATAAGAATGAAAAGACGTCGGCTAGTGGTTACATTAAGAAGCAGCAGCCTCAGCAAACGACTCAACAACAAACGCAAACTCAACCAGAGGAAAACAGGTTCAGAATTGCTAATGTCAATGTAAACAATGACGAGTTTCAAGTTACTGCATAAGGTGTATAGAAAGTAGTGTAATACTATAAAATTACTTTTTTTCACTCTTCCTTTTATCTTGATATAGGTTGCAAAAAAAAAGAGATGAGTTGAAAAAGAAAAATGAGAAGTTGGATTTTGAAAATTTTGAAAGTTTTACTGTGTACATTATACCACACACCAATGACTGTTATGCCACCAAAGAAACTAAAGGTCGCATCTTTATGTGAACTATGCCACTCGAGAAAGGCGGTTATGAAAAGACCAAAAAACCTAATGAAGCTTTGTAAAGAGTGTTTCTACAATGTTTTTGAAACTGAGATACACAATACAATCACATCAAATCAGTTATTTCATCCAGGTGAAAAAGTGGCAATAGGAGCCTCGGGTGGTAAGGACTCAACTGTTTTGGCGTCTATTCTCAAAACGTTGAATGAGCGATACAGCTATGGCTTAACACTTGTGCTCCTCTCGATCGATGAAGGGATAAAGGGTTATCGAGATGACTCCTTGGCAACAGTGAAGCGTAATCAGCAACAATATGAAATGGAGTTGGAGATCATATCGTATAAAGACTTGTATAACTGGACTATGGATGAAGTAGTGGGGTGTGCTGGTATTAGATCCTCGTGTACGTATTGCGGAGTACTTCGTCGTCAAGCGTTGGATCGAGGTGCAGCAAAATTAGGAATAAATCATGTTGTTACTGGTCACAATGCTGATGATATGGCAGAAACAGTTTTGATGAACTTGTTGAGAGGAGACGCCAACCGTTTGGAAGGAAGTACGAGGATTATGACACAGTCGGCTGATTCGCCAATAAAGAGATCAAAGCCATTCAAGTATACATACCAGAAGGAGATTGTTTTGTATGCACATTATAAAAAGTTGGACTATTTTTCAACCGAATGTTCGTATGCCCCAGAAGCATTCAGAGGAACTGCAAGAGAGCTTTTAAAAGGATTGGAGAGTATACGGCCTTCTTGTATTATGGATATCATATACAGTGGTGAGCATCTAGTTTTATCTAAAAAGAAAAAGAAGCAGACTGTCAAGTATAAAAACAAAAAGGCAGAGGAGATTGAGGTAAATCCAGATGGGTCAGTGTCAACTAATCGTTGCATTAGATGTGGATACTTGTCGTCAAATGAGATTTGCAAAGCATGTACTTTGCTTCAAGGGTTGGAGATGAGCCGACCTAAGTTGGCTGTTGATAGTGAAGCAGATGGTGCTGCCAAGTTGACAAAAACATTAGAGGGACTAAGTTTTTAGCATAGCTATAGTTATCAAACGCTAGTTATTTCTATAAATGTGGAAAGGAGATGCTTGACCATTTGGAAACACCAACGTTTCCGCAACAACCAAATTTTCTCTTCTGGTCAATGTAAACACAATAACTTCAGCAATGTCTTCAGCAGTGAGCGGCTCTGTTCCCTTGTAAACACTATCAGCTTTTGAATCGTCGCCTCTGAAACGAACATTTGAAAATTCAGTCTTGACTGCCCCTGGGCTAATCAAGATACTTCTAATCTTGGTTGAGATTAATTCCTTACGAAGCGCATCCATAAAGAAACGAACACTTGCTTTACAAGCGTTGTAAATGGACCCTCCTTCGTAGGCAACCAATCCAGCAATACTACCAATAGACACAATGCTTCCTGAGTCCTTCTTTTTCATGATTGGCAAGACAGCTTGTGTTAATGTAATAAGCCCCAAGACATTGGTTTGAAACATGGTGACTACATCGTTCAAGGCAACTTCACCAACAGGCTCTTTACCCAAGGCCAATCCAGCATTGTTGACCAATATGTCAATATCCGCAAATTCTTGAGGCAAATCAGAAATGAATGGTGCAATGGTTTCCAATTTGGAGATATCCAAAGATTTTGCCAATACTTTGATGCCAGGATACTCTTTTTCCAATTTCAGTTTTAATGCTTCCAACTTTTCAACTCTTCTAGCAGTTATAATCAATTTGATATTTGGGGTAACTTCAGCCAACTCAAAACAAGCAGCTTCACCAATACCCAGGGAGCACCCTGTAATAAGAATTGACTTGTTTGCTAACCTTTCTGCAGCTTTCTTTCCGTAACTCATATTTGTAGTAATGTCGATTGCTGTACTACAAAAGAAAGGTTTGAATGTTGTCGAGTTCCGCAATTTAGAAGAACTCCACGCGCTTAAACGGAAAACAAGATAACCAAATGTTGTGGATCCCACTATATCCATGAGCTAGGGCGCCCACAAACTACAGCTTACTACACCACAGTATTACGTATACAATGCGATTACGTATATTCTTCTTATATACATAAAAGTTTCAAATTAATACAAATCTTAATTTGCACCCGCCCCTGATTTTATTTTACACATATCATTTTCCTAATAACTTAGTAAAAAGTTGATGGCCTGTTGCTGTAGAACAAAGCCTTGGTCTTTTGAACTCTGTGTGGCAATGGGAATTTCAAGTCTTTGGTCAAGAATTGTTTAACGTATTGTCTCTTGACATCGTCAGCTTTTTGCAATTCGACAACCTTCAAAATGTGAATACTTCTAAATCTGGCTCTGTGTCTAGCAGCCAAATCTTGGTACATGGTTTCAACGGCACCGACTCTGGTGACATCTCTGTATTCCTTGTACATGTTGTGGATACCGGATCTTGATTCGTATCTGATCCAAACACCAAAAGTCTTGACCTTGGTTGGCTTGGCTTCGTTGATGACGTTAACTGAAACGATTTCACCAGAGGCTTTCTTGACCTTGTGCAATTTTTGTAAAAAGTACCAGTATCTTGACTTAGCAACAACGGTGTTTGGTGCAAAGATTCTCATACGGAACAACTTTGGTTCTGGAGCGGAGTCGGTTGGCAAACGACGACCGATAACTTGATATTCGTTTAATCTTGACATTCTGAGAAAATTTTGTTAGTATTCGGATGTCTTGAGAGGAATGTAGATGAAGGAATGTTGAGGGGAAATAAAAATGACCCTTTATCTTCACGACTGAATCTCTCATTAAAACGTTTCAACCGTGTGATGGCTTGACCATATACTTTCTCATTTCCACAATACTGTCTTCCCCCAATTCTAGTTTCATTCACACATACTTTCGTTATCGTTGAATATACCTTTGTTCAATGTATTCAAACTGAAATTTTTTTTTTCTTCAGTCTCTCTCTTCTTCAAAGTGAAAAGGAAAATGGTTTGTAGTACAAAATTGTAAAGTAGATTTTTTTAGGTCATTTGGTAGCGTATAATTCTCTTCCGACTTTAGGATAATCTTTGATGGGGCTGCAGCCCTAATAAATGAATCAGAGACTAAATGTGCGAACTGATTTTCAATTTGCACCCACCCAGTTGTACAGGTGGATGTCCAGTCACAAAGACCTTCCTTTTACATCATATCTGTACTTGACATTGTTTATGGTTTATAACCTATTTACCTCCATCTACATATTCTTCTTATAAAGAGCCTCTGATTTTCTGTTTGCTCTTGCTTCACGTCTTTGCTTTGCCAATTGTCCACATTCAGTACTGAAGAAGCGATCCCAAAATGTAAATGAACTGGCATAGTTTCCAATAAAGTAGTGATGATGTTGATCATGATGTTCTGCGCCAGCCCAAAGTGGGAAGAATTTATTCAAGCTCCATGGGAAATCGTAACCGGAGTGTGAATCCACTGCTTGAAACAAACGCAAAACAATCCAACACGTTATCGTAAATAAATGGATGGGTGGCAAACTATTTGTTTTTGTTGCAGTGTAAGCGTAGAGAATTGGGAACCCAACTGTTCCAACTCCCAATGCTGCCACTTCAGCTGGGTGCGCGTATTCGGCTGCAAAGCCAAATGGTGCGGCATACTTGTGGTGAATCTTGTGAATGTTTTTGTAGAACCATCCATAGTGGAATAATCTGTGGAACGTATAATGCCAAAGGTCTTCACAAATAAAGAAAAACACAATTTGACAAGCCTGGATTTTCCAGGATGGGAATGGCACACCATAAACAATATTTAGTTGGGCGCACAAAGGATGGAATAACCAGATAGGTAATGCTTCCACTAAGAAATGTGATTTGAGAACTGCCTTGAAACATTCCCATTGTTGTTGATTCGTGGGTATGCTATCAGGTTGAATCTTGTACTTTCTAAAGTAAGGAATTTGATCAATAATGAACCATGGCAAGCATCTTCCAAAGTACATAATCTCATGAACCAAAAAGAATAGAAGTCCAGTAGCGAGAATATCATTTCCGATGTAAATATACCAGTCTGCCCATAATCTTTCCACTACATTCAGACCCACTTGCCCTTGCAAAAGACTCGTTGTTGAGTTTGTTGAGTGCAATATATCCATAACTTCTATAGTGTTGTTACTTGCTCAAGAAATATTAGTCCCAGGCTATCCATTCTCCATATTCATTGTATTTTATAGTTTGTTGTATTTCCTCGTATAATATCTGAATGGAAAAAGATCGTATGATTTGAAAGCTGCAAAAAAAAAAAAAAGAAAAATTTCGGTTTTGAAACGCGCGTCAAAACGACAGAGATTGAAAGTAAAAGCTAAACGACGAAAAGATGAAAAGAAATATCATGCGCCACAAAGTGTAAATGAAGAAAGGGATATGCGTCTATACGAAGCGAATTGGAGTAAAGAAGCTTTTCCGATGTGTTGTATGACGATAAGCTAAGCATTACAATTCGTTGTCAAAATGTGCGCGTATAGATGAGCAGTAATGTCTACTATAAACTTAAAGTGCAAAACTTGGTTGCCATCTTTCATGAATACTACACAAATTGTTTTCAAAACGACACAAAAATGGATTCTTCTTTCTGTCCTCCCCCTACAACTTACTCTCAAACACTTGAACCAATTCATCTTCACTAGAACCACTGGAGACGGAACTGTCCACTATTCCGTCAATTGTCACCGTGGGTGTGACATGAACACCAACAGTCCTTTGATATCTTGTGAAGTATTTGACATCAGCAGTTGCTCCATTGCCGTCGTTTGTTGGTTCACCACCTCCTTCCTTAATCTTAAGCTCAGACAATAATTTCTCTTTATTCACATGCAAATCAAGCTTCTTAGAGACAAAGTCATATATCTGCTCGTAGATCTCATTCCGGTTCAACTTTATATTAGCATTGTCATAAAATTGCTGTTGATTTTCAAATACAACTTTGTTAAAATTCCAAAACGATTCATGTTCATCACCTCTTGGGTTTTCACGCAACAACTTGGCATAAGCTAACGCAAACTCTCCCAATAGAATAGAATTTGGATGCCATGGTTGAAGTGCATTGACAAAGACAAATTGAAACCCATCTGGATGTTTCTTTTGTAAGTAGGGGATAACTGTGTTGAATAACTTGAGATACAATTTTGCACTAAATGGGCAAGTATAATCGAGATACAAATTGACAATGTGAGGAGCCCTTTTGGCCATTGACAAAGTATTGAGACCTAGGTAGTAATGAGTTAATGAGTACTTGGGGGAAATCATTTTTGTTGGTGTAGAATGAAATAGGGGAGGTTGTTTTCTGCGAAGAACAAATGTCCTTTTCATCCTGTGCAAACGCCACACTTTTTTTTTCTCATGAAATCGCAGTTATGTCGTTACATATAAATATTACAGAATGTAAAAGATACACTTTGATCAAACACCATTAGCTTTAAGCTTCTTTCTCTGGTTTTTCCTTTTCCTACTCTCATTAGCCTTGTTATTGCTCTTTTTCTTCTTTCTTGGATTCTCTAGTTCCAAGAGATGCGAATATTGCAGATTGTTCACCTTTTTCTTGCTAAGATCATCCAACATTTGTTTGGCAATGTCCAATTCCACCTTTGTAATGACATCCAGTGCCCCCTGGATGCTATGAGATTCCCTGACACTTTCGCTCTGCTTGCTACAGCTTTCTGCCACCGCAGTGGGATTATCCTTGAAAGCAATTTTCCCTGATTCTACATCTGCACTTTTGGGTCGCTTCCTTTTGATCTTCTTCTGACGTTGTGTTGCAATATCCTCTATCGAGCTAGCAATAGCAGACATATCAAAGCTATCATCTGCCACATCCCCTGCATCACCATCAGATGCATTGATCTTTGACGATGGCTTTACATAAGCGCCAAATACACCAATGCGTTTTTCAGGTGGCGAATGGACCAGCTGGCTCGAAGTGTGACGATTGGACACGCTGCTATACTTTTCTGTTGAGGGATTGGATGAATACACTTGTGATACTGTTCTTTCTACTTCAACCATATTCGCATCGCCTGCATTGTTCTTATCGTTTGGGTCAAAAGAAAGTGAGGGTTCATTTCCAACATTACAATGTTCCACCACAGACTCCTCAATTTCGACGACAGTCGTGTTTGATGTAGTTGACTGTGGTACTATGTTGATGTTATTGGCACTATCTTCAGCCTGTTGTGTCTGAGCTGCCTCTAATTTGTGGGATGAATTGGATTCTGACACCACATCTTGCAGTTTTGTTCCTGACCGCTCCGGTACAGTTGCAAAAGCCTCTTCATTTTGGGACACTTGTTGTTCATTATTTGATGCGTATGGGGATTCGTCATCTTGCTGCTCCAATTGAGCAAGTTCAATTTGAAAAGGTTTGTTCGAGATGGCTGTTCCAGCATACTGCTTGTTTTCTGCGTGAACACCTTGAAAAGGTCCAGGTGAGCTAGCAACAGCAACGTGCTGCTCCTGAGAAGTTTTTAATGCGCTTGCTGCATCAGCTTGTTGGGCAGTTTGCGTTCCATCCCGATGAAGATCTTTCAAACGCAACCTTCTGGCTCTCCTTTCCGCTACTTGTTCTCTCAACTTCTGACGCATGTATGCCCTTGAGAGAACCTTCTTCTCGTCATCAGAGCTAAATTCATCTTCAGTTGAGGAGTTCAGCAACCTTAGCATATTTCCTACTCTTGCTACCCGTTTTCGCCTCATCAGATCATGGCTGCCCTCTGAATGAGTAAAAACGCGAGACTTGATGTCAACATCTACTCCGTAAGATCGCAAATTTATAGGATTAATGGTACTGATTGCTGGCAATTCAAGCTTTGTGTGATTGGTTTCTTCACTATCCTCAATGACGTGCTGGGATGGAGGCAGCATGCTCGTCTTGTTTACTTCCTGTATGTTTTGATTTTCCATGCTCGAATTTTCGCCACATTTATCCTCCTTGTTATCCTCCTTGTTATCCTCCTTGTTATCCTCCTTGCTATCCTCCTTGCTATCCTCCTTGCTATCCTCCTTGTTATCCTCCTTGTTATCCTCCTTGTTATCCTCCTTGTTATCCTCCTTGCTATCCTCCTTGCTATCCTCCTTGCTATCCTCCTTGTTATCCTCCTTGTTATCCTCCTTGTCTTTTTCTTCCAGTAAACCAATCAGTCTACGAAATAGCTTTTCGTCATATTGTAGTCCATAGCTGCTTGTAGATTGTTTATTTCTCTCGCTCCATCGACGTGGTGAGCCATCCAATTTTGAAGTTTCACCAATATCAGCAACTATTGTATTAGAAAATATCTTTTGTGGTGTTTCAAGGACAAAGAAGCTTTTCAAGCGATCACTATCATTTGGTGAGTCATGGCCACCTCCAAGTCTTGTTGGATTAGGTTGCCCTCTGGCATTGCTGATATTTACTCGAGTTTCTGCATCGGCTGGGTGCGTTTTTAAAAGTGAGTCAACAAAATTGTTGCATTCATTGTTAGATGCCATTGACGCCTCTACGAGAGTGTTTGTGTTATTTTCACCAACGCCCGAGCTTGATATTGCCATCGAAGGCTCCACCACACTCATTACGTCATGTTTCACTTTTTCTGTGTTCTGCGTGGATTCTTTCTCTCTTGCTGATATGTGGCAAGTGTTTTCTTTCTGTTGTTGCTCCGTTGTCAAAAGAGCAATTTGGTTTTGTTTATCTGATACTACCAGTTGCGACCCATTGTCGATGGAGTGCTTTTTCGGTGACAACAGGCTAGTAGCATCTACAATAAACCCTTCATGTGGCTCGGTATCCGCAGTCTCCGCGACATTTAGGTCCGAGTCTGTTATCTTATCTAAACCTTCAGCATCACTTTTATTCGACTGTTCATGCTTGGCTAATTTTGTAGGCGATCGCATCTTATCAACTGTATTGAGAAAGGTATTTTGTGGGGAAGTAGGTTCTTGGCTCTCGACTCTCATAGCTTGATTCAAGCTAAGTTCATTTGAAGCTATACCCCCATACTCTTTGTCTACTTTCCCACAAGAGTTCATCACTTGTTGTTTGTTGCCTCTCAAAACTTCGTGTGGGGATCCCAAAGAGGCAGACCCGCTCTCATTCGAAAGTGACCTAGATTCAGCTTCGGTTGACTCTGCCCCCTTCTCCTTTGTGTGTCGTCTTGCTTCTTTCTTTGCTGCTTTACGAGCCTTGTTTAGTCTCTTGATTTTCTGTGCTATGGTTTCCTTTTGTTTAAATTTTGATTTAGCTGGGGGCTCAACACTCTTGGCCATTTTGAGGGAACTCTCGTCATCCAGATCAAAAATTGATAAATCGATCGCGCCAGGTATAATACTGACCTTTTTTTGACGCTTTGGCGAAATCTTTTTATGCTTTCCTTTACTGGTTACTTTTTTGTGCCTATGTGGCTGGCTCGACTTCGTGTCTTTGGAACCATGGAACATGGTTTTGGCATGAGAAGCATTCTCCTCCATGGGTTCATTCTCTACCAAGGGAATCACTTTCAGCTCTTTAACCAAGGAAGCCGACACATTTTGATATTCTTTATTCAAAATGGATTGTGACTCTGCTGCTTTGTGATGTTTGCGTTGTCTAGGTGAATCCTCTTGGCGTATTTTGGACAAGTGTGGCGACTCCTGAGGTGCCAAATCAGGTCGGTGGTCTTCCCCTTGGTTCATTTCCTTGTTGAGAGGAAAGTTTGCTGACTGTTGTTGGATAGCAAATTTTTGTTCAAGAAACTTTTCATACTCCAGAGGGAACTGTAACAAGCCATCTGATACAATTTTCAGTGGTATTTGCTCGTCCTTGTAGTCACTTGTTATGTCCCTTCTATGCTCGTGAATATTTGTCTGAGTCGTCTCTAGTGGTTTATGCGACAGACCCTGGTCCCTTGCATCAGTTAGCGCATCCTGTAGCTTTTCAGTGACCGTTTTGCTATGTAGCAGATCTCCAGTATTGGATAAGCTGACAGTGCTTGGGCATGTTTGTGATGATGACAGATATCGATGTGGGCTTCGTCCATCGTCCAATGGTTTCAAGGGAGTATCGATTGTCATCCTGGATGAGCTGGACTCGTCATTTGTGTAAGCATCCAGAACCTCTTTGTTTGCAGATTTGACCAATGGCCTGTTATTCACCTTCTTCGCTGGCTCTGACATAGAAGCCTTTTTTGGAGACATATGTAGCCTTCGTTTCCTCAAAATATCAATCGTTGTAGGAGTCCTGAGGATTCTTGGTGATCCCTTCCCATGCGAGCGTTTTGAACTCCTACTCGGAGTTTTTGAACCATCTAGATTGACTACCTCTAAATCCCTTAAGGATATTGGATTATCGATGGGACGTCCAAAATCTGAATTTCGAAGTTTTGGTTTTGCTGTATCTTCATCCTTTCGTGAAAACACCTTATACACTGAATCAAGGAGACCCATAATGGTTTATCAATTCCATATGATTGATGTTGATATTGGATTTAATGTTGAATGCTTTCACTTTAAACGATGCTTACGTTTTCAGAGACACAAAAATGTAATTTTGTTTTTTAATTCTTTCATGCTGCGTGTTTTTGTGGGATAGACGCATTTGGCATTGACCAATACATCTGGATGATGTAGCTTGTTGCTTTCTCTAGAATTGGTGAAATCATTTATAAATACATACAGCGTTTAATCTATTTAAATTTGAGCGTGCTAACATAGAAATGTGTCTAAGAAAGTGTAAGTTGAAGAGTAAATGGCGATTAAGCCAACAATGTGAAAGGTTCCCCCATTCGTGTTTTGGAACCTCTCCTCAAGTCAACAATATAATCAATTTGCATTTCTCATAGAGCACTTCATGGAATTTTTCATCGTCATTAACCTCAAATTCCTCCAACTTCGAGCCATGTACATTGAAATCGACATCGTGTAACCCATACTCTTTCACAAAGTCTTCATAATCATTCTTCAAAAACAATCTAATCGAATCTATTGTTTTAGGTTCGGTGAAGCCATGCTGCTGTAGATCATCCAATTCTAGTCTATTGTATAACTTGGTTTTCAAGTCTTGGAGTCGTAAATTTGATGGTAATAATAATGCAAAAATATCATCTTCATAATAAAATTTAACCTTGACTTTTTGTTGCTGCTTATCAGTTTCGAGAAGCAAGTTCCCACTCGAAGATTCTCTCGACCTATAAGATTCATTTGAATGCTCTGATGCTCGAGGGTGTATTCCAAAGTTTGAATATTGTGACATTCTATCCTGATGCGAATTCGACTTTTGGCTTATTGGTTTGGAGCCACGACGGTTTGGTGCATCAACTTCGCGATCAAATCCGTTATTCAATACCTCGAATAAGCGCAATACTTCTTCCGATCGAGATATGTGTGGTGGCAATGCAATCAAGTTGGACAAATAAAAGTCCAACTTCTCGCGTCTCAATTTTGAAATAGAATCATTTACATTGATCAATGGTCCCGGTATCGATGGAATGGTTCTTTTCGAATTTTCAATTTTGCCCGCTTCGTATGGGAATAATTCTAGTAACCGTACTTGTAAATCGTAAAAGTCTTGGTAGTAACGATAAAGGTGCCTTATTTTGCCATTTGAGAGTTTTGCTGTTATCAAATACTGATATCTTCCATGGTCTAGCTGATATGAGTCAACGCTAGCATCAACAATCGAAATAGAAACCAATGATGACCTGTTGGAAGTGGAGGTCTGTCCATCAAAGAATTGTGATGTTGATGATTGTGGAGGAGCTTTTGTACTTGAGATATGACCGAGTGGGATTGTTGATGCTTGGTATTTCGCCGTCTGATCTTTCCACTGCTCTACTGTGGGTATTTTGAATCCATTTATAAGCTCAACAACATGATCTCGGTTTGATGTATCAACTGTTGGATCGGATGCGAGTGGGTTCAACAAGTCAATAATTTTGACATAAGACACTGGAACTAAACCTGGTCCCCCAAGTCTGTTGATGGGTTTAGCTATAAACCACTCGTAGTCGTGATGTGCGCAAATGATCAAATTTTCCCCGGGAGAAACATCAAGTTCATCATCCCTTTCAGCTTTGAATTCGTACAAAGTAACTGCATACAATGTTTGGTTCAGATTCAGTGAACGAGAACCACCACGCAGATTCGAGCTTTGATTCGAGCTCTGATTCGATACTGTTGATGGCCGCGATCTATCAAATACCTCGAAATAACTTATAGGCACCATTCCCTTGGCATTGGTCATTGGATTGGTTGCTTCATACCATCCATTTTCCTCAGCCTCTCTGTGTCTTGCATCATCTGATACATTCAATACATGAAAGAATTCACCAGTGTTGAATCTCAATTCCCCAGGACCTTGTGGCTCATAGTCGTACAATGCCTTGATAACTTTCTTGGGCGACTGAAGTGCGCTTTCTGTGTCGAGTGTTCGCGAAGAAACTCTAGAAATTGTCCTTTTGGGTGAGCCAGAAGAGCTCGACAGTCTTTTGCTTTTCCTAAACGACTTGATCATGGGGCGGGGGAGGGTGCGATAGTTGACTCGTAGATGCAATAGGGTAACCTCGAAAGGGGTGCAGCAGCTCTTTAAAATTTGTCACTGAATTTGAAATTGAGATTGAAAAAAGAACGAAATAAAAAAGAAAAAAAAAAGGTGCTAATTTTAGTATCGAGTGGGCAATTGAAGCTAAGTCTTTGAGAAAATAATATTGTAGATGTGGATACTGCTTAGCTACTGTGATTGCAATGTGTATAGTTGTGAATAAAGTATTCCAGCAGAAAAGTTTGTCGTTCCGTCTATTCCCCCCTATTGTTGTGAAAAGTAAAGCTGGGATTTATCTCTTATATTCTATTTTAATAAAAGAGTCGAAGAGATTGTTATTATTTTTTCAGACTCATCACATGATGAGGTCTATCATTGTAAAAGAAAAGATCGTGACATAAGGGAAGTCTGATCTTCATAAGGGAGATGCTCCAAATGCGTATTGTGCTAAATGTTACGATACTGTCCTCAACAATAATTTCCGCTGGTCTTCAGGCACCATGCCAGTTGAACGTACGCTCTTAACTGTCCCAGAAGGGTTAAAAAAAAAAAGAATCATTGAAAAAGCCACTCCAGTCGTGTAATTTGTGTCAACTGAATTTGTCCCAAATAGGAAATGCGTTCTCTAAAACGACTAAAAATCTCTTTACACTGGCGTGGTTATTGCACAAGATCTCTAATACATGAAATATGACAGAGCCAGATTCACATACTAATCAAAATTGCCTCCTATTTAAGATTTTGTACTCGTATGACGTGTCCACAATCGCAGTTTCACTAAACTACTATTTTAAATCAATCAGCATTCTTAAGGACTTCACTGATGTTGGAATCTCCACCAAGTAGATAAAACTACGGTTAACCAGATTGTGTGTTTGCCTATACTATGGAGGGGTACAAGAGCCCCAGTATAATCAAGTTGTATTGCACGTGTCATGTTATACTAATAACCAATTGTTGCAACCAAAGGCTACCATCTTTCGTAAAAATACGTTACACAGTTTTAGTGTGATGTCACCAAGTACGTATGTCAATCACTAGCAGCGTGGTTACTTGAATTCTATGTTCTGAGAATCTTTTGATCCAAAGATAATTTACCTACCATTGAGATCGTTTTCGAAATCGGTTGTGGCCACGTTCATCTCTTCCTCTTCCCACATTTCATACCTCCAGTCACGTTAACCCTGATTGTTACCCTGTCCGGTTCTTGAATACCGAGGAGAACTCCGTAAAACTATCCCAACTCCTTGCCCTTGCTGATTAAGCTGCATTTGTACATCACTCATATCATTCAAATCATAAGCTTGTTCTTGGGGCGTGTATATCTGTTGAGGCTGATGCTGGGGGAGTTGATGAAACTGTTCCCGTTGTTGTTGAAGTTGCGGCTGATGTGGCTGTGGCTGTTGTTGTTGCTGTTGATACGGTCTATTCAAAATCGCTTGTTCTTGTTGCAAATTCGGCTGACTCATGTATGTGAAATTCTCTGTTGCTGTATTGTCTTGGTCTCTAAAAAAGTCATCTCCAATAGGATAAGTCGATGTACCAACAGAGGTGCCAGTCGTTGGATCTGGATACGCTGGGCTATTTTCATTCAAATCGGTTTCTTGGAAATAATCTACAGGTGGATTAAGTAATGTCTCTTCATTGTTAAAGTCATCATCGCCGTCGTCGTAATCATCCTCCGTTTCCAACTCCTCCGTCTCGTGTTTTTTAATTTTCTTCTTTCTCTTGTAAACTTTCCTCCTTGGTGGTTTTATCAATGCTTGTTCTTGTTCGTACTGCTCATAATTAGTACTCGATCTATCATCAAACAAATGTTCTCAATACATACCTGTCGATACTTGGCGAGATAAATCTTAAGGGTTTCGGAATAGTTTTCAAACCCTAATGTGTACATTGCCCATAAAACATCTTCCCCATTGAGCGTCTTGCGCTTTTCTAACTTACATCTGTCGGCTGCTTGGCTTGTAATGAAGGAAATAAATTCACTGACACATTCTTGTACGCACTCTTTTGATTCTTTTGATAGTTTGGCCCTTTCAGGTAGAGCCTTCTTCATGACTCTTCCAACTAATAGGTGTTAGTGATCGGAATGCAAACAGGGTTTTTGGAGTAATCTTATTCTCTTCTCAATAAAAAATAAAACATACCATTTGCAATCGGTAGGAACCGATCTTGTTCCTTGATTTCGTAGTCGCTATTGTTCCAGTCCTTATCTATCGGGCTTTCGGTAGACTGACTTGTCATTGCTAACGAATTGCACAGTTGTTTCCGTTATCTAGGTTTTTACCTGTGGTTGCTATGATTTTTCAAAAAAGAATTACTTGAACGAAATTTTGCACCAAAAATATTTAGCGAGATCGGAGTAGAAAATTGAAACAAATGCGTAATTGCCCATTTTCTTTTTTTCTATTGTTATGTGGTAGAACCAAAAAAAATAATTAAAGTTATCTAAAAAATCAGTACAACATCAGTACAATATATTTTAGCTCTACGTGTATTTCACAAACATTTCACAATTCGTCCAACATTCTCGTCATAAGCTCTTGATATATAGCACAATCGCTCATTTCTTCTTTCCAGTACTCAAACACAATCTTCAGATGTTCTAAATTAGCAACTATACTCTCTTCACTAATCACATTTGAGATCATTTGCACAATATCATCAAAGGACTTGGCTGGTGCCTCGGTAGAGCTACCTCCTTCATTATTGTCTCGCATTGACTGCAACATCAATGTCTGTATTTCCTTGCTTGAACTAGCTGCGAGTAAAACTTGTTGAATCTTTCTAAACATGAGGTATTGCATAACACTTCCAATAAACAAGTTACGTATGTAGAACCAACTTCCTGGATGTCTATGACATGCCAAACGTGGAATGTTTAGTTTCGGAATTGAAATTAGATTCTGGAAGAAGATGCGTAAAATCTTGGATCTGGCAGCGGCCATATCTTTAATTCTAAAATTGGCTTCATCATCTGTACCAGTTTGTGTGGGGTCATCTGTGCTACATCTAGTGTACTCAATCAAACTGGAAAAGTCTTCGTCCGGATATTGTTTTTGATAAAATAGTGGAGCATTATTCAAATTGAAAAAATCCAAATCAATTTCAAAAGCACTTGAAAAGTCATTTGAATCAGCCATTGTATTGGAAGCTGTCGAAGAGACTGGAGTTTCAAAACCAAGATTACTCTCAAGTAAAGCCGGCTCGGAAACCACTGCGTTGTTAATCACAGAAGACGCAGCAGTAACCAATTCCAATAGAGGGATCTTGTCCTCCAATATCAAATACACCAATGGACGAAACAAAAGCAACTTGGATGCCAATACTCTGGTTTTGATATACATTATTGATTCTGATTGTGCACGAAGCAACAAGTCGTCATCAATTAAAAAATCATCCAAATTATCAAACATATCTGTATATAATTCAACAGATTCGTCACGTGGGGGCATACTTTTGTCTTTGGACCCATTGGCCTGTTTCCGATCATACTTTTTCTTGATACGTTTGTAAACAAAGTCAACATCAATTTCTTGTAATACAAAATATCTGATTTCTGGTGTTAATGAATTGAGGATTCCATTATACTGATTCAAGTATTTGACAAAATCTGTCCATACAGTCTCAGCTGCAAACTTTTCCAGGTCCCAAGTATGATGCAACGTAGATTCCAACGAGTAGAAATCATCGAGCATCTTGTTCTCAACTTTCCTCACTGCGATTTCAGTCAAGAAATAATACCAAGTGTATTGATCATCGTATTTTTCAGTTAATCGTAGAGCAGATCCACTATACTTACCCTTTGCATCATTATTTAATGGCTCAGGGACCTTGGGGAACAAAGTCGGTGGTGAAAACCGATGTATTCCTGAAAGAGAAACAAATGGTGATAATTCGATATTCAATTCACATTCAAGTTTTAAACAAGTCCAGAAGACTCGATCAAGTACATCCTTTTTTTCATTGTCATTGTCGGTGGCATTGTACTTTGTCTTTTGTAAGTAGTACATAATGTTCCTGCTAGCAATGACAATAAATTTATGAGCAAACAATGGATTGTTATTTTGCAAATGCAACTGACTCACTAGCAAATAATATTGAGTCGATCGAATAGTGTTTTCCTTCATAATAAATGGAAACATTTGAAGAAGGAATTGTGAGTATGTAAGCAATTTGTATGCAATATTAGCCCTATTTGAAGTGAGTGTGGTTGAGATACCATCAAAACATTTTTCACCACTTAGGCAGCCAATGGCAGTTGATGCTGCTTCATCCATGGAGTTTTTAAATGTGGTTAAATTGTCTAGATGCACGGGTATGGCTGAAACGCCAAGGGCGGAAATGACCAAAATCAACGGAATAAACTCAACTAAAAGTTTGAGTTTGTCAATTTCCCAATCATTCAACTCCATCTTCAGATCATTGTAAACTTGAACAATCAGTTGTGGTAACGCTTCCTTTTCAAACAATTCAAGTAGCTTCGGTATTGAAAAGTTTTGCATTTTGGAGTACAAGAACTGATACAATTCCAATACAGTAAAGAATTCACAAACATTCAAAATGGGTAACTTTGTGTGCATATTGACAAAGAATGAGTTTATAACGCTAGTGAAATTTGCCATTAGCAATTGTTCAACAATTCTGAAATCATCGGTTTTCTCTTTTAATGAACTAGGGTTTTCTGCTTTTGCGTGAAGGACAAAATTGTTTCGATCGTACAGATTGAGAAGCTTCTTTTTAATAGTCTCCACTTCATCTTGTGTCACATGTAAATTTTGTTTAAATATGTTCCAATTGATGACTGATGTCACAGACATGTCCCATATGCAGTCATCATATTGGCAATCTTTGCCTATCTTATGACTGTCGCTGTGTGGAACTTTGTGGTCGCTTGTACTGGCTGCAACTTTTTCAGTGTCATTGTTGTAACCGCACACGGATGCACTAGCTTTGATCTGATTTAAATCCTTTAAAATGACATCCAATTTTGTCAAAATGTTCAATGAAGCCGGATCATAGCTCGAGTAATCATTGAGTTGATCATCAGTACTGTATTGGCAATTTCGATTTCCATTACGAATGCATGATCCACATTGTGGACGTACATTATCACATTTTGTCTTTTTTAATCGACATGTATCACACGCCGTTACTGCTCTTTTCCTTGGATATGTGACTGAAGTCCTGGACAACGATTTTGCCGATTGCAATCTCTTTTTGAAGGGACGTTCTTCTACGGGGGGCTTTTCGGGTGTTGTGCTGCGGCGCTTCAGTTTTGTTGAGCTTTGTGAAGGGGAAGAAGAGTCTGTTGGTGCTGGAGGTGGTGGTGCTGCTGCTACTGCTGGTGCTGATGCGGTAAAAGTTTGCCTATCTTCGAGCTCTGTTTTAACAACTGGCAGTTGGGATTGAGATTGGTTCTGTGGAGCAGAATTGGCTTCTCCTTGAAAGCGAACTGATCTATAGCTGTTAACAGGAGGTCCAAAATTTTGCGGAGGTGGTTGTTGCGGTGGCAGCGATTGGTACTGGTAATGAATTGTTGGTGGTTGAGTTGGTGCATATTGGGGAAAAGGAGGTATTTGTTGATAGGCGGGTGGAAAATATTGCTGTACCCCCGGTGCTTGTGGTGGTTGCATTGGCTGCTGTACTTGTTGGTCATTTCGTGGGTTGGGTTGATACTGTAGAGGCAACTGCTGCGGCTGCTGCGGCTGCTGCGGCTGCTGATGTTGCGTTTGTTGATGTTGTTGCTGTATTGGTTGTTGATACTGCTGACTCGAATACATCGGTGGTTCAGGCAAGAGCTGTGCTTGATAATACCCAGGAGCATACTGTTGCGTATAATACTGTCCTGTTTGTTGTTGCAAATGCTGCTGTTGGGGTGCTAGCGGTAGAGGTGAAGGCGGTGATTGCTGTTGTTGTTGCCGTTGTTGTTGTTGTTGTTGTTGTTGTTGTTGTTGTTGTTGTTGTACAGCACGTGAAATTTCTGCTTGTTGTGACTCTTGATGCAGCATTGTACAGTGAAGTAGTCTTTTCCTCGGGTGATTAGAGTATATTGTGAATGTAATATCTGCGAATCAGGTTGGTATCTTCATAACACCCAACACTATACTTGGGCATCAAGGATCTCGAAAATCAAGCCTCTAAACGAAGTGATTATTAGAAGTTTTTTACGTAAATTTTACTGAAAACGTATGTGTGAGTGAAAGTTTGTGGATATGCATTTGTGTTATACTTTACCACAGGCGGGTAATGTTTTTTGTTGAGTGATTTCATATTTATTTTGGACTTAATCTTGCATGTGTGTGCATGATATACACTTGGCTACTCGCTCTTTAACTCGCTAACTGTCCAAACTACTATTTGGTTACCGTTACGAGTCAACATTCTATGCGGTGGTCCAAAGAGAATATTTTCTTCTCTCTCGATGAAGTTACACAAAACATGTTAATACGATATGCATGAGCTATTTAATTATTTTTTCAAAGCAACGGCGGGAGTTTATACGCAAGGAGTTAGAGGTGACGATGGGACTCATATAATAATGCATGGGTTGTAGGTCTGTCTTTACGTTGTACGTTGTGTGCGAGTCAACTGTTAACCTCATGTATACAAATACGTTAAACCACAAGGTCGGCCCTCTTTTTTTGTGATTTACAAATATGCATATTGCATCCATTGATAGAGGAAACAAAGAGAATTGATTTAAGCTTTAGACAACTTGCATTTGGAGACTGTGGACCAAAATTTATTGAAAATAGGGATCCACATCCACAAGCAGTATAGTTTGTTATTCCCGACCGTGAAACTTAGGCGAAAAAATTGTAAGCAGTTTCGCCTAGATAAAAGAAAATAAATGCTTCCGGTCGACGCTTTTTACATATGCATGTAATATAGAGATGCGGATGTGGGAGCGAGAGAGGCTCTCACTTCTACAACAATGTATTCACTATTCGCTAATCATTGTTCATTTATACAAGGAGTCTCCCACTATTCGATGTCTATGAATATATCTCCCCTTAACCTGGTGGCAATTGAGAAGCATCAACAATATCAGAAGCATCCACTGGTAATTCCTCTTCCTCACCACTGTTCAAAGGAGTTCTAGGCAATGCAATCATACCAGATCTAGCCAATTCCAAAATACCAAATGGTTGCAACAAAGTAACAAATGCTGAAACTCTACTTGGCTTAGCACTCAACTCAACAACGACATTTCTGTCACTTATATCAACAACTCTACCACCAAATTGTTTAGTGATTGTAGTAATATGATCTAAATGCATATGTTTCTGTCTCAATGCTTCGCTAGGTGCCAAATTTGACGGATGGAATGCAGATTCAGTGGCTGATAAATCGGGGATGGAAGATGCATCATCAATGTGCAATTGATGAGTAGCAATCAATTCTTGGAAATATTCTGGTCCCAATAAAGAGACTCTAGCCAAGAGCAATTCACGTTTGATAATTTCAGCATTTGTATAATCCAACACAGCATATACTGGTACCAAATCTTCAATTTGTCTTCTCGCTTGTTCAACAACACCATCCTGCCCTTTCAACACAATAGTCATACGTGATAAATCTTTGACTTCAGTATTACAAACAACTAATGAATCAATATTGAATCCTCTAGCTGCCAAAGTACCTGAAACCCCTGATAAGACACCTGGTTCATTTTGAACCAAACAGTTGAGAACGTGTTGCTTTGGTGGTGCTTTGGAAGCTATTGGTGTCTCATAAAGAATTGATGATACAGCAGTATTAGCGGACCAATTGGGGGTATCTATTGTTGGTAATGGTGGTCGTTTTTGATTACGATGTAATGTTTTGTAAGCCAATGCTGAGGTGGAGCTTGATGACTTAGCTCTGATAGATTGTCTGAGGAGACTGGATGATCTTTTAAACATCTTTGGGAGATGAAAATTGGAGTAGGTAGAGGGGGGTGGAATGAGTGGTTTCAAAAGTTTTGCTTTGGTGAAAAAAAATTGAAGATCTTCATACAATCAATTTTTTTTTTTTTTTCTCTATTGAGTTTGGGGTTGGGTGAGTCACTATGCATAGAACCAAAAGTGAGTCGTTGAGTGGGGCGGTATCAGACGACTAGGTCGAGAAAGAGAGGGAGAGAGAGAAAAAAGCATTTGCCTGGGCTAGACAGGTGTGGCCCCCAAGGGAGGGGATAGAAAGAGAGGAATTTCTTTACCGCTCGTACGGAAACTGCTACCAGTTGGTTTTTTCAAATAAAAACCGGCGCCTGATCCGGCGTCTCCTGCTTTGCATTTGGATTAACGTTTTGAGGCTGTTTGCAACCACGTCTCCATCGTTGTTCTATACACATGTACTCGATTAGAGGAAATAACAGTATGCGCCGAGTCAGAGATAACAACGTGAAGTGCTAGTCTCGTTAACTTAAACAGCAACACGTTCCGCAAAATAAAGGAGGCGGGTCAAATAATCTTGCCGAACTGAACGTGTGCATTATCTGACTGACATGAAACAGTGTGCGTAAACTTGATGTATATTGTCAACTAAATAATAATTAAAAGAAAGCGGTACTTTTTGGTGGCACCTCTTACAACAATAATCCCAAAGCAACCAACAATGGACCACCTACACTAGCAGCAACAGCATCGGCACCAGCAGTCTTGGTGATTGAGTGAGTTGAAGTCTTGTGTTTGGTAGAAGTGGATGAATGCTTCTTTGATGAGTGAGAAGTAGTTGTAGTGGTAACAGAAGTGACATGAGATGAAGTGGTAGTAGTGACTTTAGTTGATGATTTGGTCTTTTTAGCAACTTCAGCTTGGTCATCTTCGTCTTTCAAATTGACAATTGCTGGGTAACCATATTCAGTATCTTGAATAACCACTTCGTGGTCGTTGATTAATCTGACTTGGTCCAAGTTTAATGCTAAAGCAACTGAAGCGAGAGTGAAAACAGCAGTGAATTTCATTGTGTGTGATGTCTGATAGTCCGATAAAAGATGTGTGTATGCAAAAAATAAAAAAAAGGGGGAAGATGAAAGAGTATTTATATATGATGAGGATGAAATTGATATATTATTATTTGCAATTTACGCATTAACAATACATTTGAATGAATGCATCGTGTATAAATTTTGATTTTTTTCTAATTTAGACGCCCACTGACTGACTTGAATTCTTTCCCCCTTCGTTAAGTTGCTATTGTTGCACATACTGTATACTAAATACCATAATAAAAGTTTTTGTGTAACAACAATTAATAAAAATTAGGTAGTGCACCATGTGATTAATTTTACAATAATAAATTGGTGTGTGCACATTGTTCAATAAGAGAAACGAAAAAGCTTGAAAGTTTCTCATAACCCATCATCAAATGGAGTAGGTGATGTTCTCTCAAACCAGCTCTCTCTCGCTCTTTCTCTTTGTGTAAATGAGTCAAGACCAAAAAATGACTCGTGTAAAGATGGCTTTGAGTAAACTTTTTTCTCGTAAATATTCTTCCATGGATGCATCATTTGCATTCAGTACGATTGACCTCAAACGGATGACAAGTGTTGCGCTTTTCAGTTGATGTTCGTCCCTTGAAGCTAGAAGGAACCCTCGAAGTTGGTTCTTCTCAAAAGCAATGGCTTCAGGTACGCTTCAATCTTAGCCTCGCCGTCTGAAAATTGGTGCAAAATATTGAAGAATGCCGCACATGACCTATCGTAGCACAAAGGGAAGAATATCAACCACCTCATTTTCCCAACATCCATCCTGCATCTCTTCCCAAAAGAAAGCTTATTCAACCTACAGCCTCGTCACACGACAACAAGAAATCAAAAGAATTACAAAGAGTGAAGTTAAAGTTTTACGCTTTACGAATGTAAGTGAATATTAATGTCAATTATAAAACAGTCCTCCATCACTTATTTTAGCTGTCACTTAAAGAGCCCATGATATTTTATCTTAGATCTACAATGTCAAAAAGGTTACAAACGTAACCCTCTCTCTACCAAAAAAAAAAAAAATTTGCAACTCAATTAAATACAAACTCGATCTACACCAAGCTTCTCATCACAAACGTGTACCTTGTTCTCTTTCTTCAGCTTCTTCTTGTTTGGTTGGTTTTTCAACCTCCAACAAAATCTTACCTTGAGCCCTACCACTGTTCAACTTATCAACCGCTTCATGTAAATCATTGAATGGGTAAACTGAATCTATAAAAATCTTAACTTGTCCATTTTGAACCAAATCCCTAGCTGAATCAATCCAGCCTCCATTGTAATCCAAAAATCCAAAACTGTAATCATACCCAAGGAATCCCCAAGCGGCCCATTTCTTTTTCAATAATGAACTTGTGTATGCAAAGAATGAACTTCCTGGGTTGGTTGTATGATAAGCACCGCCTTTTTTCAAAATAGTGTGAATTTCAGGAAACAATTCCTTACCACCAACAGTATCTAATATGTGATCAAATGGACCCGATTCTTTAACACTTTCCAATACTTGTTGTAAAATGTTTGGGTTCTTTCTATAATCAATTTGTGAAGTTGCTCCCAATTCACTAATCAAATCAGCAGTCTTTCCTGAGTTTGTAGTGATAATTTCTTTAGCTCCTTTCAATCTGCACAATTGAACAGCATATCTACCAACTGATGTACCAGCCCCCAAAATCAAAATCTTTTCATCCTTGATCTTTAAGCCTCTTGATATTTGCATAGCAGTTCCCAAAACTAAGGGGAATGAGGCGGCTTTAGCAAGATCAATATTGGTGGCTTTGGTAGCAATTGGCGACTTTTTAGGGTCTAGCAACAAATATTCAGCGCATGATCCTCTATCAAGCATTGGTGCTTGGATACCTTGCACTAAATCACCGACTTTAACTTTGGTGGCGGTATTGTTACCAACAGAAACAACTTTACCAGAAAAATCTTTACCAAAACCTTGTTTGGAATTTATAAAACGAAGAAAGGCTGGTTTGGCCTTGTATAGCTTGTAATCAACTGGGTTTAACGATGCATAATTGATCTTAATCAAGATCTTACCTTCGGGGGCAATGTACTCGCCGTTGACTGATTTGGATAAATTAACGGTTTCTTGGATTAGCTCAATGGGGTGGTTACCATTCTTGTAAGCCCACGCTTTATATTCAAGTACTGGAGTTCTGAAAGCCATGATTTAGTGTTGATGTATAGTGTGGTTGTAAAGTAATAGATGTTGAAGTAGGAACTGGAAAATGTATTCTATACGTATATATATATAGACATATATATCGCAGTAGATCTAAAAAAGAATGTAATCATCTATTGTTCTTCTCATCCCGGAGATAAATAGCACACAACCTAAATTGTTCCTTAAGAACGGCTAACGGGATGGAAACAAAAAAGAATCATAGCTTGATCGACTAGAAAATTCTTCTTTTTCCGTGAGCGCAATCTTAAACTCTTTCTTCTCTAGTGGCAACTAAAACTAAATAGATGCCTACTTTATGATTGCTCCTTCATGGATCCTCCTACCAATAAGATGAGTAGTAATGTGAATCCACTACTGCAGATCATGAAAGTAGCTGTCATACCACTTTTGCTCTATTGTCGAATGGGTCAATATCGTGCCATTTCTCATAACAATGCCAACGCAATTGAAACCTCTCGTAATTTCACTTGTCGGATAAATTTTCTCCTACCCGACATTTGTTTTTTTGCCTCTTTACCCGTTGCATATAAAGTGCGTCAAAGCCACAGCCAGCATCTACATGGCATGGAAAAGCCAGTGGCCGAGATGACATGAGATATGACATGTCTGAATTGATTACTAATCTATACCCACTAAGAACCTCGTTTTTTACTTTAATTGAATGGATTTTGAGGAGCTTCTTCATGAGGTTTGGCAACTTCTAAAACAATCTTACCTTGAGCTCCACCGCTCTCCAACTTATCAATAGCTTCATGTAATTCATTAAACGGGTATACCGAATCAACAAAAATTTGCAATTTCCCGGCTTGAATCAAGTCCCTAGCTAAATTAATCCATCCTTTATTGCCTCTATTTGAACTGAGCAACCCCAATGTATAATGGTACTTGATTAATCCTAGTGCCGATCCAACCATTCTTAGTCTTGCTTTGGTGGTTCCTATCATTGCCTTTATAGCACCTTCTGGGCTATCACCAACTATACTGTAGTATCTTCCACCCCTTTTGATAATGGAATCTATTTCGGGGAACAATTGATTACCACCCCAACAATCGAGAATATAATCAAATTGTCCCGATTGCTTTACACTTTCCAACACGGGATACAAGAAATTGGGATGTTTACGATAATCAATTTGCGAAGTAGCACCCAACTCTCTGATTAAATCACTAGTCTTGGCGGAGTTTGTAGTAACAATCTCCCTAGCACCACCAATTTTGGCCAATTGAACATTGTATCTACCAACAGAAGTGCCTGCTCCTAATACCAATACTTTGCTCTCCTTAAATTTCATATCATGAGTCATTTGCATAGCAGTTCCCAAAACCAAGGGAAACGAAGCCGCTTCAATCAAATCGATGTTTGTGGGGACAGTGGTGATTGGTGACCAAACTGGATTGACCAACAAGTACTGAGCACATGACCCACCACCATAGATAGGCCAGTTTAAACCTTGAACCAAATCGCCCACTTTGACATCAGTTTGAGCATTTGCACCTATTGATATTACTCGACCAGAAAAATCTTTACCAAAACCCTTGTGAGGGTTATAGAAAGATAAGATCCATGGTGTCTTTTGGTAAACTTTGTAATCGACTGGGTTTAAAGAAGCGTAATTGATCTTGACTAAGATCTTACCTTTGGGAGCAACGTAGTCTCCGTGGGGACCCTCAACTAAACCAATAGTTTCGTTGACAAGTTCAATTGGGCTGCTTCCACTTCTATATGTGTATGCTTTATAAGTGACTTTTGGTGTTCTCAATGACATTGTTGAATGAGAGAGTAATGGTGTTTCCTAGAAAGAATGGATCTTGTAACTAACGAAAGAAAGCAAGAAATTTCGTCACTTTATAAAGCATTAAATCTGAAGCTTTAATGCAAGTTGTGTTAAAATCCGCTTTTTGTGGGTGGTGCGGTGATAAACGGCTAGTAAATGTACCCGGAACGGCTACCATCACAACTCAAAACACCTAACTTCATGTGATACTATCACAAAGGCTTATACGCTGCACACAAGAGAAAATCCTTACCCAAATCAGTGAATACCAATGTGTTTCACGCAGAATTTATTCGTCTTCGCCTTGTATATACGGAGGAGGTAAACTATTTAATGTTATTCGTTCGTCATTTGAGTCCACTTCTGCGTAAGCATCATACGTAAACTGTCCGTCATCATCATCATAATCAGCATCAACATCATCATCATACACTACCCCTTCTGTGCGACCTTTTCCACCGCCACCTTCACGTTTGTTCTTGCTAACAGTGGCCCAAAAATCAGGTGGGAAATCATTTGATCGATCTTCTTCTTCTTCATCAATTTCCGAACGTTCCAACAATATATCAGCATTGAATTTATTGTAAGCTGGAGGTGCTGGCCCTGTACCTTCCAATGGCGCATACCCCCAATTCTTGACGTTTCCTTCAATAAACACAAACCCCCGTTGTCCTAAATTGACATGAATTGAACATATATTGTTGGCTCCAATTATGGGGAAAATCTGACCTCCACGAGGAAGTTTGAAATTCTTAATGTGGCCACCCAACTTTGATTCACTTACTTTTTTACCGTTACGGGTGAAGAAAATCGTGCCTGACCGGGTTCTATAGCCAACTCCAACTACATCTCCTTTCACCAATTTGGGGAATGGTGGCTCTGATGTGAAATGAAATGGTTGATTGTGCCTTCTGTATCCATTTGAGTCATATGATACCGAGTGAGGGTGACGACCAGGTAGTCTAAACCATGGATACGGTTTGATACCAAGACCAATGGAGATCAATGTATCGTTTCCATTGTCTCCTTCTTCATTGGATGTTTCAGTCTCTGGTAATGAATATATCTTGGCTTCAAAATAATACACTTCATTCTTCATTGGTATTGGCAAATTAGTCTCACATGAACATTCGAAATTTTTGAAAAAATTCAATTCAGTCTTGTTTACAATCAACAAATCATTATTAGTCAACATTTGATCTTTAACAAATTCAAATGCATTTATACCCTTTTCTTGAATAGACAAGTTTTGACTTAAAGTTAAATCACCAATATAATAAAGGTTTGTTTCAAGAAATTCTCTCGATTGAAAAAACAACTCTTGTTCATCACTGTTTAGTTCAAGATAAGCTTGATTTTCCTCCTCTCTTCGTAAATCATCCTCAGTGGCTCTATTTGATCGATGAACCAAGTAAAAAATTAAAATGGAGATGGAAATGATGCCCAATACTGACAGTAGTGTGATTATGACTACGAGTAATGCTGTGCTGAGTTTGCCATTGTTGCCGTGTGTATGGTTGTAAGGCGGTATTATCTCTGGTTGGTCAAGTACAATGTACATTATTGTGCGATGGGGTGGGGAGTGGGGGGCGAAGGGGTGTATCGTCTATTTCGTAATGAAAGGAAGCTGAGGTTGCCAGTTTCTTTTATTTCAAGGTGCTAGTGGATATATCTGTTGCTTGCGATAATAATAACTCTCTGTTCCTATTGGATTCGATTAAACAAGTTCGTGGTTATGGGTATCTAAACTGATAACAAATGTAAATTATGTAACTGGATGATTCTCTCTCTCTTTTTCTCTCTCTCTCTCTCTCTCCATTTTTGATGTCATTAATTTAAATTTTCTTTTTTGATTCTTTGGAGCTACCATCTCTTGCATTGTTTTTCAATTTTTACAGCCGATAAAGAATCAAATTACGATAAAACCTCATCTTTACATATATGGAAGATTCCGCTGTGGGACAGCAACCTGTACTTGTCACAAAGATTGTGTATTACACAGGATTTTTCAATTAATACTTTGATAACGGTGCCACTTAATTGGTTGAAAAAATGTTTTGAGAACTAGGAACAAACTTATTTTGAGAAGTGTTTTGAATCAAATATTGTATTCTTTAATGTGATCTTCAGAGACAGAGATTCGTACATCCTAACAAATAAAAGTTCATTCATAGATGGATATGCGCAATGTCTGATGAAGTGATATCAAAGCACGTGTTAGCACCGTAAACCTGCTCGATTCATTTTAAGCTTGGACTTCTCCCATTTCGTAAGTATCCTGTTGCCACTGACAGTGTATGGCCTTGCTTGTCAATGTCACATTGTGGGTTGGAAAACGAGTAAGACGAAGGGCATCTTTTTCTTGTTCTCCTCTTCAAATGTAGGTACATTCCCTGACCCACCCTCTTCTTCCGTACCTACACATATCGCAATCCTTCATCGATTGGTTCACCCATGTAGAACTAACTCCAAGTTGCTGGTCATTCCTTGCACCGTACCTTATTTTCTCTATACAATTGTTACAGAATAGAATGATAAATTGGGACTCGGTAAAGAAAGAAAAAAGAAGGATCAGATGATTTCAGGAGAGGAAAGGTGGAAGCAGCTGGTTGAGATCACTAATCTGATTCGTATAGTCTGATTTTGTAACCTTGTGATATAAGTGAATGGAGAGGTAAGGGCTCTTCAATTAATTGTCCTGATTCGGTTAACACAGCCAGCGCAATTTGCAGACAAAAAAAAATTATTGTGCCACAAAAGTGACGATGATACTTACATTAATCATTCTCATACAAAGTAATGACCCCATGTGCTTTAGTGGACTATGGTTACAATTGCAGGGAAGGTCAAAACCTTGGCTAATATTACACGGAAAAGAAACTAGGATCTCTATGAATTTATCATCTAAGCCCCCATGTTTTACTACGATTGTGTGTCGTTTATTGTACGAAAGGAGCAAAAATCAAATTTGTGAATTTTTTGGTATTGGCGTTTGTTTATCATTTATGAAAGGGAGAGAGACGAGGCAAAGTAAAAGATGAGTTTAATCTGATTGTGTTACATGATCTATTAAAAACACACAAAAAGTCGATGCCATAGAAAACACAACGACTGATTATTCTTTACCGCCCCCCCCCCCTTTCTGGCCAGTTTATTTCTTGGGTGCTTTCTCTCTTGTGTATGCAAGTTGGTTTCTATTTTTAAACTGTATGTAAACAATTTTTTCATTTAATTTAACTCTATGCAGTTAAAATCTTTTAATACTATCGGTCCATAATTCGTGTAATATTATACAAGAAATAAGATGCTACTGATGTCATGTGCTCAATTTCTGTCATTCTATATAAATAGAGTGTCAAAGGATCATCTACTGAATTGTTTTCAGGTTGTGCTTTCTTTTCAACACTATTCAAAAAACACACTCGCTATTACAATATGCTAATATCACGCGCATTTTCACTCGCTTCAATACTCATTACCACTGTTTCAGCTGCCACGAGCACTGCCTCATGCAATCCCATCAAATCACTGTCATGTTCACCAAACCCAGCATTGGGGGGATCCATGCAAGAAAATTTCCAAAATGGTTTAGGATCGTACTTTACCAACTCTGGTAATCAAGGTGATGTTAAAACTGGCGATGAAGGTTTGTCGCTTACAGTCAACAAAAGATTTGATAACCCATCAATACACTCCGACTTCTATTTAATGTTTGGTTATGTCGAAGTTGAATTGAAAGCTGGTGAAGGTAAAGGAATTGTTTCCTCCTTTTTTTTGCAAAGTGACGACTTGGATGAAATTGATATTGAATTATTTGGTGGTGATGAATATGAATGGCAATCAAACTATTTCGTTCAAGGAAATACATCTACTTATGATCGTGGTGGATATCACTCCATCAACCCAAGCCCATTAACAAACTATCACAAGTACGCCATTAACTGGACCAAAGATTCTTTGGATTGGATAGTTGATGGATCTGTAATCAGATCATTACATATCACCAATTCTCAAGGTTATCCACAATCGCCAATGAGAATTTATGCTGGAATTTGGGCTGGTGGTGATCCTTCGAATGAAGAAGGAACAATCTTGTGGGCTGGTGGTGAAACTGATTATAGCCAAGCACCATTCACTATGCACATTAAATCCATTACTGCTATTGATTATTCAACTGGTAGTGAATATTCATATTCTGATCAAAGTGGATATTGGCAATCAATAGATGCTAAAGACGGTGAAGTTAATGGTAGATATAGTGATGCCCAAAGCGATGTTAACAAAGCTGTCAATGGTGACAGTATAGAAAACAGTGGATCAAGTGATTCACCAAGTACCACTCAAAGCTCAAGTGAATCATCAAGCACCACTGAAAGCTCAAGTGAATCATCAAGCACCACTGAAAGCTCAAGTGAATCATCAAGCACCACTGAAAGCTCAAGTGAATCATCAAGCACCACTGAAAGCTCAAGTGAATCATCAAGCACCACTGAAAGCTCAAGTGAATCATCAAGCACCACTGAAAGCTCAAGTGAATCATCAAGTACCACTGAAAACTCAAGCTCATTCAGTGAATCTACTCAAGAATCCCAGTCGTCATCTGAACCAAATAGCTCAGCCTCATCAGCAGAAACAACCGAAACATCGGAGTCCACCCAAACAACCAGAGGCGGTGCCAACAAGGTAGAAACTGATGCTTCTTCTTTTTCTTCATCTGTTGCCACTACATCCGCTGAAACTGACTCAAGCGAACAAGAAACAACAACCTCGTCATCATCGTCATCAGATGAGACGCACTCGGTCTCTTCCTCGTCTGAAAACTCAGCTTGTAGGTTTACTTCACCTAGGTCAATGCAATTTGTCACGGTTTTGGTTTCGTTTGTTTCATTTGGATTTGTGCTTGTATAAATACGTTTATATATAATTAGCTTAATTTGAGGTTCAGGCTTATTTGAAACTACTATGTCGTGGACTCTTTCCTCGATTGAGACACGGTGTTGTGAACATTTTCATTCAGTAGACTTTTGGATTATATTTATTTTCCTAATTTTCCTACAAATTTGATCAAATTTGTTGAGACTTGTTCTTTTTTTTTTTCGCAACCAAATTCGATGAAAAAGGTTGAAGAGGAGCTTATTTACTAATTTTCAATTAGTAATGCACTACCGCGAAGGCAAAACAGTCCTCACTGTTCTATTGTAAAACCAAGGAAAGTGATACCCTCGAGAAAAGAATATAAGGGCTCGAAAGGGTTCCAGTAATGGAGAATACGTGGCATTTGTTTATTGGACCTATTAAAAGTGGAGTATCTCTTCAAAGTGCTTTAAAATTTCACTACAGTAGAGCAAAAATACGGTTGGGTATAGCTTGTAGATATGCGAAACACACAGCAGCTGTTTTAGCTCGTTTGAAACAGATTGTTCAATAAACGTTTCAAGGTCATGTAATAAAAATAAAAGCTATATATTAAACATAGTTAATTTTTTTAAACAGAAATTAGTGCGATGGCGTAGTGGTTTCGTTTCTGACTGGGTGGCCAAGCTGGTTAAGGCGTGCGACTGTTAATCGCAAGATCGAGAGTTCAATCCTCTCCCTGGTCGTTATTTTTTCCTCACTTTTTTCTTTCTCTCTTTTGCGAATGAATTATTAACTATGTGACAGCCTACGTTATCTTTCAGTGCTTTTACAAAGTCGATTTTTAATTTACTCTACTTATGCCATCATCTTTCACAAAATGATCTCATCTACTTATTCAAAGTGACGTAATTGGCTGGGAAAAGACCAACTTCACCAGTCTTTGAATGCTTTCCAGACCACCAGTCTTCATCCACAAAGTCAATCTCGATAATGAGATCACCTTCCTCAAAACCTATCTCATTATCCTCATCCTTTTCGTAATCGTATTCTGCTGTAGCAGTCACAGATCCTGCATGTTGTGAGTTTGGATCTGCGCCAGTAGCAGGCTGTTCTTCCTCTTCCGCCTCTTCTTCATCTTCGACCTCTGGGCTAGGTTGTCTTGGGGGTGGTGGAGGCAAATTTCTTGCTGGCAAAGTAGCTGGTTTCTCATCATCATCTTCTTCATCCTCGTCATCATCATCGAAACCTTTAGATGCTGGAGGTAAGTTTCTTCCAGGCAAGACAGGTGGTTTGGGCTCATTTTGGTGGGAGCCACGAGATGGCAAAGAAGGGGTGAATCCAGCAGGCTGCTTATCGTCGTTTCCCTCCTCCTCTTCATCGTCATCATCTTCATATTGAGCATTACGAGATGGTAAACTTGGTGCGGGAATGTTTCTAGCTGGTAACTTGGCGGGTTTTTCATCCTCGTCGTCTTCTTCATCATCGTCTTCCTCAATGTGAGCAGCTGAAAAGTTTTGTCTTGCTGGCGGAGGAGGCAAGTTCCTTGCAGGTGAGGATGCAGGTTTTTCATCTTCCTCATCCCCCTCATCAGCATCATCAATGTTAGCCTTCTTTTCAAATTTGCTGGCCAATTCCGAGGCATGACTCTGAAAAGACTCCTTTTGATGATCTTCATCTCCTGCCTCAGGTTCATCTTCAGCCGCCACAGTCTTGTATTTACCTCTCTTTTCGGCCCATATTTGTGCTGGTGTTTTACCATTCTCGGCTCCAAAATTTCTTGCAAAGCCCCCAACAACTTTATCGCTTCTATCATTCTTGGTTGCCCCAAAAGTTGGCTTTGCTCCGAATGAAGGTGCTCCAGATGGGGTGGCATTTGCTTTATATCTATCAGCGACTGAATGTCCAACTTTTGGTTTTGGAAGTGAAGTCAATCTACCATCACCTTGTTCGTAAGCTTTCATACGTTCACTCAATGGTTTTGGAGATCCTTCCTCATCCTGTTTGTCCTGAGAGGCATTAAATTTGGACTTCGGAGTTGAGCTAACAGTGTCAGATTTTTGTTTTCTCAATTCTTCAATATTGACCTTAGTTGGCTTGTATGTTGAAGGCACATCCTCCAATGGTTTTTCATCAAAGTCACGTTCTTCGACATCTTGGGCATCTCCCCACCCATCGTCATCGGATTTAGGCTTAAACTTGTGACCGGAAGATACAGCAGAAATTGGTTTCCCAGTGGATTTTGGAACGAATGAGGGTTTGCTGGATGATGAAACTGGCTTTGAGACAATGGGCTTGGAGACGTTGTTTGCTGGTTTTTTGGCGGTTCCGTCTGACACAGTTGAATATCTTGCACCAGCAGCAGCACAGACTCGGTTCAAAAAGTCATCAGCATCCAAATCGTCTTGGTCTCTGGCGGTGATTTGAATGTGATAACCATTGAATATTTTTGAAATCTCTGCAAAATTGTTTGCAAACGACATTCTCAATTTCGTAGGTGCATTATCAGGACACCATCCTACCAAAATATTCTTAAACACATCAGAGCCGGGAACAGTAACTCTGACTAAACCGAATTGAACCTGGCCATCGGTAAAGTTTTCAATGAATTCGTCTAATGACCCATTACCAGTCTCTGCAACGTCCAATGTTGCATTTTTGTCAACGGAATAAACAACATAAGAGACATTGGGGTCTCCTTTGACAACTTTGAGGTATGGATCTTGAATCCTTTTCGAGTTTGTTGAAGTGTCTATCTTTTCCATCTTATCTGTGCAGTCGTAGGAAGCTAGATTGTGTGGTGAGCGATATTAAATGCAGAAAATCGGGCGAAGTTTGCTGAAATTTCAAACGTCAAACTTGTTCGGTCACTGATTTCAGCAATGTCGCTACCACGTGCTATCACAAAGTCCGTGCATTTTACCACTAAAGGTGTAGGAGAATTGGATGGATGGTTTACTACATTTTGAACCTTGTTAGGAACAGATAATTCTTTAGCTTACTACTCGTATGAGGTTTATTTAAGAAACAGACCCAATTGCCTACCCAAGAAGCTGACAATCAGAACAGGAATACTAGTGACCATATTGTTGACAACTATAACAACGGCAACATGTGTTCGCAACCCCATAACCTAATCTCACGAGCTCGATTTAACCAATGCGTACACTAAACACCACATCATGATGTACCCTGGAATGTTTCCTGCTATTCCCAGAATGAGTACCTCTTGAAATGGGTTCTGGAAAAACTTGTGAATGTTTCCTTGTCCGCATAGTATATAGAAAGCTGCATTCGTCAACGTTAGACCACCGAGGAAGAACAAAAACCCATTCAAAGACTCAAGTGTGGTGATTCCAGCTACAACACCTAATACTAATGATGCCACATCTTGTATGTACTGTAGTTTCTGTTTATTTGTATTGATATTCAATTGGCTGTAAAACTTTTTCGATTCCGTCATTGGTGTAAGTAGTTATTTGAGGTCGAACTATGGTGGGTGTTGTTTGGGTAGTTGGTGATACTGTTGTGTGGGAATTGTTGATAGTGTTTGCCTATGTTCAATTTTTTCTCTTTCATCATTTCCTTTTCTTTTTCTTGATTGACAGATCCAGTGTTTTGATAGTGGCGAAATTACATAAACAACCGATTACCCAGAAGCTGACCCACTCATGGATGATCAATTGAGACAGTTTTTATTCCTGCTTCCATGGCAATACAACTTTCACTACAGTAACAACGTCAGCAAGGAAATCAGAAAACTTTTATTCTTATCAGCTACAAGTAATGGGAAATACCTTGATCGAATATTTACAAAGCTATCAAACCCGATAGGACAGCTTGAAAAAGATCTAGATTGGAAATTATCCGAATATGTGAAATTACTCGTTGCAGCAAAACACGGACCCGAGGTGCAAGAACATTTCGCTTCCCATCCTAATCGACCATGCTCGAGAGTCTTCAGACGTGGAGAACCGATTATACGATGCCTAACCTGTGCTTACGACCAATCCTGTGCTCTATGCTCATACTGTTACCAACCATCGGAGCACGAGGGGCATGCCATAGTTACTCAGATCTGCGTCCGTGAAAATGGCGGAGTATGTGATTGCGGAGACCCAGAGGCTTGGAAAGCGTCGAGTAAGTGTGTTTATGCAACAAGTGATCTTGAAGATTTTAAAGATTCACTACCGATGGATTTTCAAAAAGCTCTAGAGATCACATTTGGGGTCGTTTTAGACTTTCTCATCGATGTGTCGATCAACTGTGATATGCACTTTACTCCTCCACTGGAAGTGAATTCAATCACCGTGCAACAAAATTTTGAGTCTAGTACACTAGATCCTCACAAATATGGGATGTGCTCTGATCACTTTTCCGATAAGAGTAATGATAAATTTCACCTTCAGTTGTACAACGACCAGGTGAGACATTTCAGAGATGCCGTACAACGGGTTCGTTTATCAAGTCAGAAATCTCAAGAGTTTGCCAATATGGTAACGGAGCGGGTGCACAGTTTCGGGAAAGCAGAGGTGATAGCATCGAAGGATATTAGCGCTCTCTTGGAGAGTCAGAAAGTATTGAGTGCTACTGGACTAGCATCGTCTATTCGAAGCGAGAGAGAAATTTTCCGAGAAGCAATGTGCCATGAGATGATTGTCTGGCTCAGCGAAGTCGCCGAGTGTGAATTTTTCAGACTTAGCCTTACAGCTGAGAACATACTCGCGCGTGCATTTTGTGAAAAGTGGCGGCCAGGGTTGCTAAGTAAACCAAAACAAAAGCAAGGTGGAAATCACAGAGCTGGCGTTTTGGGGGAAGGTTTTCAAATTCCGAAATTATGCAGTGAAAAGCATTGCACTCTTTGGCTCAAAGATGACACCGAATATATAACAAAGGTCTGCAACTCTTGTGGAAGGGATGTCACAGCTTCTACGGACGCTGTTGGATCACGATTTCAATACATGATGTTTTTGAACCTACGACTATGGAAAGCAGCACGTGAGTTGTTGCATGTAATGTATTCGACGTCTTTGGTCACCAATCTCAAGTATAGACGCATCATGTCGAGCCAATACATGGAAATATACACGGGTGCTACTGATCAATTTCTATCACTAGATAGAGAGCCCGATTATAACATCATGTTCAGTCTTTCAATGCAACTTTTTGCAAGTCCGCGCAATTCTGAAGCGATTATCAAAGAAGGTGGTTTCATCTCAATACTTTCTGCACTATTTGTGTTTTTGACATCGGAACAGATACTGGAAGAGACACTCGAAAACAGACAGAGCTATGAGATTTCCATCAGAAGTTTACGCAACAGACGATGGGGCCAGCTTTTTCTTGATATTGGATTCATTGTTGGGAGAGGCAAAGACTTTTATGATGTTTCCAATGAAGATATTGCATGTGCAGTTTGTGATCTAATGGTTCTTTTCCAAGGCAGGCCAGTGATCAAGAGAGAAAAGAATAATCACGTTGAGTATGAAAACCCCGATTACACGACATTTTTCAACTCGGTGCTGGTTATTTACAAGTTTGGAGAGTTAAGTGCCCTGACACTTAACAGCTCGTCTAATAACGAGAACACCAGATGCGAGAGAGCATTGAGTGCAATCGAATATACCATTGCGTATTTGATTACGTTGGAGTTTCACAAACTAGGAGGTATAACTTATGAAAATACTGATATAAAGGCTCTTACTCAAAGGAAAACCATTATGGAGCCAATAACTAGGAAGTTTTTGCCAGCTTCAAACATGGACGACGATAATGTTAGCTTTCTTCATCCCTTGCACTCATACATCTGCTCATTAGTTGAACGTGGCCAGCTTCAAAATTGGGATGGTCTACTTGAAAGGTTTGCAAAAGTTGGATCGAAAATGGGTTTACCAGAGTCCTTCTCGATTGAATCCTTGATTTTTGACTACCCTATAAAAACCCTAGTGCTTGTATCGCAAATAAAATGTGGCTACTGGGTTCGAAATGGGTTCACAGTGAAGTCACAGCTACACATGTACAAGAACACTGGGTTACGTGAGTACGGGTATATGAAGGACTTATTCATGATCCAAATATTTAGCAATATGTGCTCTCCTGATCTAGTCGCATACATGATTTTTGACCGGTGGTCGCTTCAAGGGGCTTTTTTGGCGAATGATTCACCCTATGATGCACAAACATTGCCCTTTATTCTAGAGGAGTGTGCTACTTTTTTTATACACTTGATGACAGAAAATTCAGCATTGAAGGGACTTTCAGAATCCGAGTTAAATAAACTTAGAATCAAGAGGGAGATAGTTCACCACTTGTGCTTCAAACCATTGAGTTACAAAACATTATGCTCATGTATATCCGAAAAGCTGGTACTTGATAAACGTTTTGAGATAATCTTGAATGAAATGACAAACTATACCAAACCAATGGGAAGCAACGATTCTGGAGTTTTTGAGCTCAAGGAAGAGTATCTAGATGAAGTAGATCCATACTACTTCAACTACACAACAAATATGAGAGATGACGCCTTGAAATTTGTTAAAGAAAGGATACACAAGAAGTCGGGTAAACCGATGGATAGCGTCGTCATAGAACCCCATTGCAACGTTGATGATGTTTTGGATATTTATACATGTTGCGGAAATGTGTCTAGATCTGTTCATTTTACCACTTTTTTGCTCAAGGTCTTAGATTTCGTTTTAAAAAAAGAGTTTGACAAGGTTGAGAGTTTAACGGAAACAGTTTTACACTTGATACACATTTGGTCATTGGAGAGTGCAATTGATACGAGTCAGCGCGTGCCGTCTTCTACTCAATTTGTTTCAGTTCCTGCTGGTACTCCTGAGTCCATTTGCGTACTATTAAGTCGATTCCTTTTGGATGAAAAGTACAGATCAGTCCATGCAAAGATACGAGCGATATTAAATCAGCTATACCGAAAATATTCAAATCTTGAGAGTACTGTCAACAATCAATTGGAGGTATGTGAATCCGGCGCAATTGCAACCAATGCACAACATGATATTATAGAAGAAGACGTGATGGCAAAAAAGAAAAAGCTCGCCAAGTTGAGACAGCAGAAATTGCTAAACAAATTCAAGAAACAACAATCCAAGTTTTTAGAGCAGAATCAGGATAGTGCAAGGGAGTGCAGTGACACTGAAATGGACGAAGAACAATCAAATACTTCTTTGTGCTTACAAGACGACCACTGTATCTTGTGTCGAAATACGAACGGCGACCTAGGACCGTTTGGTATCATTGCCCACATTGGAAAGTCATCCACATTTAGAAATGTTCCATTCGAGAGCGAATTTTGGTTTTTGAAAGCGTTTTCAGATTCAGCTAATTTGAACGGCAATATCGTCACACACAACGAAACGCACTCTGACACTTGGAAAAGATTTATGTTGAACGTGAAGAATAGCAATCCCTTTGGACCAGGTTTTGACATTAGTGACTGTGTGGAAAGTAAGTTAACAGCTCTGAGCTGTGGCCATGGAATGCATTTCAAATGTTATCTAGACCATCTTGACAGTAACAGAGCAAGGCAGAGTCAGGTTACTAGAAACACACCAGAGAACCCTCAACTGAAGGAAATTCTTTGTCCATTGTGTAAAGCAGTCAACAACGTATTTATTCCTATATTTGGCACGAATGAAAAGAAAAGTATGGACGATATATCAACCATAAACGGCACGCAGCACAAGCATCACAATCCAATCGATGAAGAGCAGATTGCACAATTAATTGAGTCACAATTCTTGAACTTTACGGTGCCATGTCTGCCAGAGGGTCGCACCTGGTTAACTTGGTTGAAAAGGAATTATGACGATGCCAATATGTCATGGAGAGGCATTTTAAACTCAATCAACCCAATCACTTTCCCCAAGTCTTTTGATACGGCGTTGCCAATGATTTTATGCAATACCATAAAGTCGTCAGAAATTGCCTTACGTGGTGTTGAATCAAAAGGCAGGCCAGTGTTTAAGCAGATACCAAGCAAATCACTCGCTGTAATGAAAGCCCTACATGAGTTGCGCTCGTTGATGCAATTAGAGGAAGTAGAGTCTGAATTCAAACTCACTGAAAATGCTTTGGCAAAAACATTGGCAAGTATTTTATCCTTATCGCCAAGTGGAATCAACGAAACCATCGTGGAAGCAGACTTTATGGACTTATTGGTTGAAGTATACCCATTACCGATATTGAACCTCAATTTTAATATTGTCTTGAGGGTGACATTTGTTGGTCATGTTATACAATGTTTGAATGTGTTGGTAGAAGAGTTAAAGGTCGTTATTCTTACCAATACATGGCAATTTAGTATTCATGACGTTCCTAGGCTCATGGAAGTAAGTTCACTGGCATTGGAGGGGGTGGTAAAATGTTTTGATATTTTGGGGGGAGAAGCCATTACCGCTCGAGGTGGTGCCATTGCGCAAGTATTATACACTATGTTGGTGAAGTCCGTGACACCATTTTTGCGCAGGGCTGCCATATACGCCTCCTTGCAGTGTTCAGAAACAGAAAATTCAGAACCTAATCGCAAATTAACCTTAGAAGCAGATGATTTATGCACTTTCATGCGTATACCTACAATCTCACAAATACTCCAAATTTTGACTGATCCAAGCTCATGGGAAGGAAAGTTGTTGCAAAACTTTGCTTCTACCCACCAACTGGAGGTTAAAAGAGCGATATCTCACCATAAATTGGAGTATCCTGGAATCTTTAGATTGATTGATTTGCCTGAGAGACTTGATAATTTTTTCACTCAATACTATTACCTGGAGAAGTTTGGTAAGCCGTATCAACTGATAGAGGATCCTGCAATTTGTTTGTTCTGTGGTACCGTTGTTGATTTACAGAAACAAGCAGCGGGAACTGGTGAGGGCCAGTGTACAACACATTATTCAAGAGAATGCTCCAGTGAGGACGGCATGTTTCTACTTCCGAAGGACAGGGTTATGCTATTACTAAACAAATTTAAAGGCTCGTTCCACAGCGCCCCCTATTTGGACGATCAAGGGGAATTGGCTGATGAAAACAAAAAGAGCAAAACTTTGCATTTGATGGAACCGCGGTATGATGATTTTATTAGAAATATTTGGTTGGAACACAATGTTGCGAACTATATTGCCAGAAATTTAGAGAGCGTTTTGGACCCAGGTGGGTGGGAAACTTTATAGTATTATATACAATTTATGTAAACATAAACTCGTCGTCCTCATCATCATCATCCGGACCAGCTTCCCAAAATGCTCCATCGTCGTCATCGATGTCCATAGCACCTGCGCCAACACCAGGAAGAATACCAAAGTTTGGCATCATCATATTCGGAGCGCTTCCAAACAACGGTCTTGAAACGTAGCTATATAGGCCCTGATTAAGCCAAAGCCTGTTCAATTCCTTTAACTTGTTTTCATTCATTAAAGCTTTACCTTTGGTTCTTGTTCCCTTTGGTTCACCATGCTTTGTGACATAAGGACCGGGAATTTCTAGCACAAGTGAATTCTCGCCAACAAGGATGCAGATTCGTAAAAGGTTTCTCTCCGGGTCAAAAAGGATTCCAAATTTGGAACAACTTTGCATATGAATGTGTTGTTGGCCCTTGCTTATCCATTGACCACAAAACATACAGATACATTTGCGCAAAACATTCATCTCTGACAACTTTAACAATCCATCCTGATAATCCTTCGGCAAGGTACATAAATGAACTTGTTCCGGTGAGTCAAGTGCAAGCAATCGATCAGTATAATTACCCAGCGGCATATTGCGAAACATTTCGTATTCTCTATGCTCAAGCGTTTGAGGATCCCGTATGCGAGTAAAAAATTCAGCGAGTGAAGGAATCTGCAACACCCTGGTCAACGGGGCTATGTCAAACACATTTGGCTGAGTCTTAATATCCTCTGCCATTTTTGTATATATCTCACCATCGAAAGCATATGTACCGTCACACTCGCTTAGTAAAATGTATTGCAATATAACCACTTGCCTCAAGTATACACCCAAGACTTGTTGTACCAAATCAAACATATGACGCATGTAGCTTTCCAAGCTGGAAGGCAAACCTGAAGCCAACCACAATTGGGTAAATTCTTCAAATCCAGATGCTTCATAACCACGGTTTTCCTTTGGTGTCACAAAAGCTTCAGCCTCCTCCCAATCCATACTAAGACGAGCCATCAATTTGCTGATAATTTTTGACACCTCTTTTCTTGCTAGTGTGGCTAAAGATTGCTCTGAAGTGAAAAATTGAGCTAATGTTTCAACAAAGCCCCCGGCTAGCCAATCTGCATCACCATACTCTAGATTATTACGCAAATATCCCCGTTCATTCTCCCATGTCTTCCTCTCCAATGGATCACAAAGATCAGCAATCACGACTTGAGCTTGAGCCAACGCCTTGAACAAATTCTTGCTGCTTTGAGGGATCTGTCTTAAAAAATCAGAATAGCCAGATATACCATTCAACCTAGTTCCAATTTCACTCATTTGAATGGTATTACTCATACCCACAAGCCAATGATCAAAATTATTCACATACCTGCTTTTCAGCTCAAGGAAATGACTATAGCGAATTCCATGGTTATCGGGAACAAAAACATCGCGCAAAATGTCCATCTTACTGCGACCCAGTTCGGGAACAGTGTTGTCAAAGATTATTTTTCGCAAGGCTTGGACGTCAGATGGTTCATGGGCAACAAAGGGCATAAATGCATCATGATAAGTGCGACACAAGGGACATGGATAATACTTTGTATGACCTACCCCTCGCTTAAAACATTCGTAATGAAGACCATGACCACAGGATGAAAATACGGGCTTTTGAAAGTGCGACCATTTTGAGTAAATATTATAACCTTTCCCAAACCGAAACTTATTAGAATAGGCATACAAGTCTTCAGACCAAACTTTCGATGAATCGTATTCAAACAAATTATCAATGGCCCAGAATAAAGGTGCTTCCGTAGCAATGAGAAAAGTCCCAAATGCCTGACCTGCTTTCTCCTTTTCTCCACAAATGACGCAAACTTTGGCATCAGCTACCCCTTCTTGTTCCATTTGTTGGTCATGCTCTTGATTCAATTTTTCATTGTTTTTCAAAAACTTTTCTTGCCTTTTTGAAAACTTTTTCATGATCTTCTTTTTCCTCTCCTCGGAGATCCTCTTGTCCTTTTCTGCTTTCGTTTCGAACAATTGCGTTTTACGCTTTTTAAAAGATTGAACGTAGTCCTCTCCAAAACAGCTAACCAAGTTTTCAAGAATCCTTTGGTCTTTCACGAGAAGTTGTTCGACAAGATAATCGGCTTTGTGTATCACGGGCTTGGACATGTTAGATTCGACAATAGTCAACAATAAATCGCAAATGGGGATATCAACAAGCAGCTCGGCCAAGTAGTCCTTTCCATGAATACGTTCATCATCCAGTATAATTGCATGTATCAAGTGCAACAATTGCGGAAGGTAGGACTCGTTACCAGAGTCTATGGCCACCCTTAAAAGTTTGTGTATGACCTTGACAAAAAATTTGGTTTTTAAAAATGCACCTATTTCATTATCCACGAAAGAATAACCAGAAAGTGAAATAGATGGAGCCAAAATAACTTCGTCTTCCTTGACATTCTGGGTTTTGGATAACTTCTTTATCAACACATCGTACAAAACTTGAAACTTTGACGGATCTAAAAATAGTCCCATTGGATCTAATTGTTTGTACTCAGAATCCTTGAGCCTGTATAATCCTGTACCAAGCAAAGACGAGGGTGGTTGGTAATCCGCAATTTCGTACAAGATCTCGTCAAAAACTGGCAAATCGCAGATGTCTGAGTCCACTTTTGTTTTCAATTTGGTATAATTTCTGGCTTTCTCACACAAGTAATAGGCCAAAAATTTCCTTGTCTCTTTGAGCTCAGCCTCTTTAAAGGACAAACGGCTAAACATGGATCTGTCGGTGAGCAATTTGTAAACAAATCCAACAAATCTTTCCACTATTGAAAAGAATCGCTCCTCATATATTGTGTCAGTATACTCAACACGGTTTGAAAACCAGTCACTCAATTCCCATCTCGCCAAAAAATGCGATACCATCTCTTCGGGATTACCCATCAACAACGCAATTTGCTGTAAATGTACATCTCGTGCAAATGTAAAGTCCGACATAATTGGTCCGAAATACATACTTGCTTGACGTGACGCTGATATGCCGTTTCTGATCCAAAATCCAATTTTGATTTGAGACCCTAAAACAATACTTCTCAAAGATGCATCTGACAACACAATGATGGCTCTTGATTGATCCTCCAACATCGGGTACAACACACTGTACCCATTAAATTGAATTAGATACGACAAGAAACTTGTTAATGGGTGAACAAATGCATGCGAATGCATACTAACCTTTATGTTATCGAGTCCATATTCAACCCGGTACATCTCTTCACCGGCAAGGAAATTTGCAAGCTTTTCAATCGCCCAATCCAAATTTGGATGACCTACTTGACTAGCTGCTATATCTCTCAACGACGAGAGAATAGGCATGGAAATTGCTGGGTGTAGCCTGAATGTAATCAGTTCTTGTTGTACATGCTCCCCACGCTTTCTGGTCATTGGCAAATAATCATGAAAAAGTTTCAAAAACAGTACAAGAAACACGAAGTTTTTAGGACGCAAATACGTTTGCAAAGCTTCTTGTCCCAAGCTTGGCGAAGAGAAATGGCCCCAATCATGTATACCCCTGAGAAGAGCTCTTTTCAACCTCCTGTCAGCTTGAGAGTCAGTATCCGAGTCGACAAATATACAATGGCCAATATCTTCGTCCCAAACTGAGCAGCTTTCTTCAATAATTCTCGTGAGCCCGCTGATGATATAGTTTGCATAAGACATTTCTAAAAGTTTCTTCACAGTAACAGGACAAGTATAAAGCTGAGATGATATTTCAGTAATGAGATTCAAGTGGTCTTCTCTGTCCAGGTATGCACATATTGCTAGTAGCATGGGGTATATTTCCGTGAATTGCTTTGCAAAGTTCCCCTTGAGGTCAAGATTGGCTACAAGTAGCGGCAACAAAATAGACACCAACTTTTTCCGAACAAGTTTGGGGAATCTTATTTGAAAGATTAGAAGAATCTGAAATCTCGAGAATGGAAGCTCCAATTCAGGTTCTGCAAGAAGAAACATTAACCGTTCACGTAGGTCCAAATTGCTGATGGGCGTCCTGACTTGATTTGAATTGAATCTGGTTACAAATTTATCCTCAACAGGAATACCGTTCTTGAAACATTCATCCATGGTACCATGCGTGAGCCCACGCAAAAATTCTTCGGGAAATACTTTTGCGAATTTGTAATCGTTACCCAAGAGAAGATGTGCCAACACGTCCTGACTTTTGAGTTTGAATTGTTCATCATAAGAGTCCAAAATGTCATCTAGCCATAAAATAATCGCCCTCACGATAAGTTCTCTGAAAAGATCTCTTGTTGATGTTATTGTTGCAACTAAACCACCTCTTTCGACAAGTTCCTTGGATTTCATCAACGCCTCGTAAGTAGAAGCACCTTTCAAAACACAATAGCCTTCTTTGTCAATTTTTGTTGCAATTTGGGTTGCTTTGTTGTCGTTGCATGAAAGACCTAATCGTATGGCATGTATTGCTTGTCCCAAATCATGAAACTCATCATTCCACAAAATTAAATTCCAATAATTGGAATTCACATCACCCGCCCCACCATATTTCCCGCTAGGTAAAGAAAAATAATTTGATAATGATCTCGGATTGAAATTGAGTAACCCTTTATTCATATGCTCGTGAATGATGGGCAACGTACAAACATTCGAGTTGGTAACGTCTAATACATAATCGAGACACAATTTAATTGTTTGATATAAATAATCATAACTGGGAGTATTTGCCGGAGCTTCCCTTGAAAAGGTGTTAGCTGCCTTTTTTGCAGAACATTTGCAATGCAACGTACTGACAAATGCTTCTGGGTCTCCACAATCACAAACACCACCCGAAGTCCCAGAAGATGTGTAAACCAGGACTGAATGACCCAAGTGGTCTTGCTCATTAAAGCAATATGAACACAATACGCACGTGTCATCAAAACCACACTCTTCACATCTATAAACCAGATCGCCAGCCTTGAATAGCCGAGCACAAGGCTTGTCTATTGCGTGAGAATACTCTTTAGATTCCGGTTTTTGAAGAGATGGGAGCTTGTCTAAGGCTTCCAAAGTAAAATCGGAACCCTCAAGTTTGTCGCGATCTGTTTCTTCAATGCGGGAAAGATCGGGGAACAAGCACAGTAGATATTGGCCATTGTTTGTCGAGATAAAGTATAGCGCCTTGTACACGTATTCTTTAACTCGCGAACTGTTTTGAAAACCCAAGGCTGATGGCAACTCCACTAAAAATCGTTTAAGTTTATCCTCATCCATTGTGTTTAAGTAAATTGTGATATAAAATCTGTGAGGGAAAAACGTAGTAGGTTAAGTTCTGTGGTAATTGGTTACAACCGCCTGATTTTGTAGTGAAGGTGTATGATTGTTTGTGGTGGTGGGAAAGCAAAAGAATAATCGGATAGGTTAAGAAGAAGAATCAAAGGAACGAAAAATGATCTGCAGACACAAACAAACAAACAGAGAGAGAGAGAGAGAGAGACAAAAATTAGTAACCATAAACAGTCACGTGAAGAGTCACGTGAAAGAAGTCACGTGAAAGGAAACAAAGGCAGAGAGAGAGAGACAAAGAAAAAATTTCAAATCAATTTTTTTTTTTTTTTCAACTTTCAAATTACGTGTAAGAGTCATATCATTATTACTTGATTCCCAAACCAAAGAAATTAACATGTCCAGCATTACAGACCCAGAGGCTCAATATGAATTGATCTCCAGAGATTTACAAGAAGTCTTGAATGCCCAAATTATTAAAAACATTTTGGAGAATGAAAAAAGAGCAGTAAAGATTTACTGGGGTACAGCTCCCACTGGTAAACCACATTGTGGCTACTTTGTTCCTATGGTGAAACTAGCCCACTTCTTGAAAGCTGGATGTGAAGTTAAAGTCTTGTTGGCGGATTTGCATGCATTCTTGGATAACATGAAGGCGCCATTGGAGGTTGTTCAATATCGTGCCAAATATTACGAATGTGTTATTAAAGCCATTTTGAGATCAATCAATGTCCCAATTGAGAAATTGATCTTCGTTGTTGGATCATCATACCAAAAAGATGGCTCTTATATTATGGACCTTTTCAAATTATCCAACGTCGTGTCGCAAAATGATGCTAAAAGAGCTGGAGCTGATGTTGTAAAACAAGTTGCCAATCCATTGTTATCGGGGTTGATCTACCCTTTGATGCAAGCTATTGATGAAGAACATTTGGATGTGGATGCACAGTTTGGTGGTGTTGATCAAAGAAAGATTTTTGTTTTGGCGGAAGAAAACTTGCCAAGCATAGGTTACAAAAAGAGAGCACATTTGATGAACCCCATGGTGCCTGGTTTGGGACAAGGTGGTAAGATGAGTGCGTCAGATCCAAACTCCAAAATAGATATTTTGGAGGAACCAAAAGTGGTCAAGAAAAAGGTAAACAGTGCTTATTGTGCACCAGGAGAAACTAAAGATAACGGACTCATAGCATTTGTTGAATATGTCATACAACCCATCCATGAATTGAAAACTGGTGTGACTGGATCCTTTGATCTCACCATCGATAGACCTGAAAAATATGGAGGACCCATGCACTATGACTCAGTTGATCAGTTAAAGAAGGATTACGCAGAAGGGAAATTGTCGCCTCCAGATTTGAAGATTGGTGTCGCCGATAGAATTAATGAGTTGCTTGCACCAATTAGAGAAGAATTTGAAAAGAGTGAAGAATTCCAATTGGCCCAAAAGAATGGGTACCCAGTTGAACAACCAAAACAAGAAAAGAAGGTTAAGAAACCAAAGAATAAAGGCACAAAATACCCTGGAGGAGGAAGTCAACCAACTGAAAATGCCGATGCCAAGTCAGAAGCTAATGCTGCAGCAACCGCTGGGAGGGTTGAAGAAGTTGTAAAGAAGTTAGATGAAGCTAATATAGAGTAAAAAGTATAGAAGCAAACGTTGGTTGTCGTTGAGCTCTGTTATGATTAATTTAGATACGAACCTATAGCTGGAGCTTCTTGTCTGTATATTGTAAAATAACGTTACTCAAATATAACTAGAAATATATATATGATACGTGTTTGAAATTAAAATCCAAATATGCTTAGTTTAATGAAATATAATAAAGACCGAGGTGGGATATTCAGCAGTTTATATACTGTTGAAATGAGCAGCCCTGCTGAATTATTGGTTAAATGTTTGTTTTATGAGTTGAACTGAGGGAACACATACGAAATACTGAAAGTCGTGTAATAACATGGAGCTGATTTGGTAGCGAGATAACATTTTTTGTTTGTAACCAATCAATTGATGTAAGAAAATTATTACTCTCGCTGTCTCTCAAGAAGAGAAAAAAAAAATTGGAACAACCGTCAAAGTTGGTTCAAGATTCGAAGCTTTCACGTTACTGAACAAGGAGTATTCACAAACAATCACAAATGTCAATTTTTGTATGTAATTAAAATCGAACAGAATGGCCTAACAGAAATTGTTGTGTAGTGAACACTCAGGAAATTTCCCGGGGGGGGGCTGCGAAGATAGCTGGCCATCATCTTTTGACAAGAAAGTGTGTACTAACATTACCAATCTAGACTGGACTCGGTCGTATATTTGAAAGAAACTCGATATATGTTGGTACAATCTTATTCGGAGCTTTCGCTTTCGAGGGATTTTTCGACAGTGCTATAAACAGATGGTGGGATGCTCATAATTATGCTAAATTATGGTCCACTGTGAAACCTAAATTTATTGAAATGGACGAGGAAGAGGAAGATGATGACGAATAGAGGTAATTGTTAATGGGTGGATTGTTGCTGCATAGATCATCTGAGGGGTGGTATATGTTATATACTGAACAGGCCATATGTAGCAAGGAATAAACGACATATCAATCAATTATTAATTATATCTTTAACCATCCATACTTTTAATAACACATTAAGAACAAGAGTTCATTGCATATTATATTACTATATCGTATTTGTATACTATTCTTAGCACTTGATTTCGATGGCTTTACTTTTCTCACCTTTTTGCGTGGCCGATAGTTTGATATCACCGATTAACATGCGCACCTTACTGTACTCGATTGCACCAAGAATCAAATGGTAGCAAAAAACAAGGACTGCTCATCAAGTCTCAAGTTCAGAGACATGTTGATCGCACATGAAGTTGCTAGTGTATTATCTACAACACTCAGTAGCAAGGTTTGACACTGAATATGACTCTAGAAAATGGACGGTTATGCGTGTCATGAACTACTTGACGAAGCTCAACTGAATAAAAAACGGAGATTACGTAATCGAAATAATTATTATTCAAATATAAAGTGTACAAAGAATTAAAGACCAAATGAGTGTTTGTTTTATTGTTGCTTTACAATGATTCATCATCAGCATACTCACGATGTTCTCGTTCATTGACAATGTTTTTGATTCCATGTTCACCCAACTTTTCCATCATTTCACCAGCGTCGAAAGTCTTGGGAATGGTGTACTTGAATTTCCTGGCTGGAATTTTTTGCTCAAATAACTTGTCCAATTCAGCAAATGTTCTTCCTTTGGTTTCTGGCAACTCAAACCATGCCCATGTTGCAGCACAGATAGCAAAACCAGCCCAGAAGAAACCGGTCTTGGCACCCCAGCCCCATGCTGATGGATTCAACATGTAATTAGTAAGAACGTTGACAACAATTCCGGATATATTGTAAACCATCCTTGACAACATCACTGTCTTTTGTCTCAACTTTGCTGAAGGCATTTCTGGAATAATACAGTAACACATGGGCCCAACGGAGGAATCATAGACAAAAGTGTACACCAACAACATAGATCCAGCACCCCAACCAGCACCAGCAGATGAAGCGCAGCCCAATCCACCAGTGATTAGAAGAAGCACAATCATCACACACATACCGCCAAAGTATATTGAAAACCTCCCAAGCTTTTGTGATAAGGTCCAAGAGGCAATGGTACCAATGATCCCCAAACAATATTGAATGATTGAAAAAGTGAATGCATTTGAAGTTGCTAAGCCAGCTTGCTCATAAAAGTATGTCGAGTAACCCATCAAAGTAGCCCCTGTGATATTTTGAAAAAGCCAAGTGAGTGCAGCAATTCTTGTTCTTCTAAGATTAGGTCCGGTGAAACAATCTTTAAATGTTGATCCTTCTCCAACAGCGTCTTCTTCCTTCACAATCAACTGTATTTTAGTCACCATGCTCTCCACAACCACATTCTTGTCGGGCAAGTAAGAATTGGCTGTCAACAATCTGTACAATGAGTGCTTAGCTTCTTGAATTCTTCCCTTTCGGACAAGGAAGTAAGGGGATTCTGGTGCAAGGTAAACCCCTATCAAAATAGGAATCGGCCAAACCCATTGGATACCATAAGCAATACGGTAAGAGTATTTATCAGTCATGGTGGAGATTCCTTTAATTACACCAGCAGAAATCAATTGACCAAAAACCCAACATAAGTTGACATAAGTCGTCAAGTACACTCGCAAACTAGCAGGGGCAATCTCCGAGGCATAAGTGACTGTGATTGTTTGATACGAACCCCAATTGATACCCAATAAGACATATGAAACAAGCAAAACCTCACGTGTAGGAGCAAAAAATTGAATAAAGATCAAACCAACACACATTATCAAAGCGGGCATCAATGTCTTTCTATAACCAATCCTATCAGCAAACACACTGGCCAACCACAAACCAATCAACTGACCACACATGTAACTGTTTGACAAACCTGTTTGCCATTTTGCAGGAATTTGGTATTCACCAAGATCTGGGTAATAATCACCAAATTGTCTTTTGAAACCATCAAAAGCGTAGAAACTTGCCAATAAACACGTGTCATAGCCCTCCATGATTAAAGCAGTGGATAAGATAACCGACCACGCCATAGCTTTTGGAAAAGTCTTTATACCTTCTTTCAAGGTCATTTGCTTTTCTTTTTGGTCGTCGGCACGAGCATCTTCCGACATCTCCAAAAACTTGGAGATGTAATCATCGACATTGGGATTTGTTTCAGCACCAACAAAACTATCTTTTTTTTCGATATCGCTTGAAATCAGGACATCATCAATGTGCTTGCCTTCCGCCTTTGAGTCGTTTATATGAGACAATGATTCACTCATTTTGTTATTCGAAACTTTTGTTGATTTGCAACTAGCTAAACTTTGTCATTCAAGTTGATGAAAAACCTTGCCCTATTTATACACTTTTTGACACACAATTGAATCTTGTTGCAAACTCAAGCCCAAGTCAAGCAAGATTACTTTTCAAGCTTCCTGCTTACCACTCCAAATGCAGCGAAGCTAAAAATGAATGATCCGTAATAACCAACAAGAGCACAAATTCAAAATTTATGGCGGGGAATATTGTCCGAGAATGTTTGCGAATTTTGCGAGAAATCCTATAAGGAAGACAATATACCTCAATGATGTTGATGGAGATGAAAGTGAGCCTTTTTTTTATTTTTTGTTGGCATGGATAATCTGCAAAGCCTTGCCTCCACTCCACAACATTGATTGGCTAAAATACATATACGTTCGCAATTTTTCTTTGGAGATGCAAGGTGGGTTAAAATGCAGAAGAATTTATTATCATGTACCAATGGAAACGTATGACGGGACGAGCTCTATGAAAAGGGAACACGCAACACTATGCTATCTTTATGCATTAGAAACATGACCAATGGTTTTGAAATGCTCGGGGAATTAAGAGGCTGCGATTAAGCAAAGTTTCTTTCCATTGTAGTCGATACAATAAACATTAGAGCGAAGAACTAAAAAAAACAAAGAGAATAAAGAAATTCACCCCACACTGACTTTCGCGACTTCGAGATTTCTATTGTGTTCACGCAATAACAATGTATGTGAGGTCTCATGTCAGTGAATAATCACATTGTTTGGGAATGCTCGTATGGTGGGAATCATTACATGAGTGTAGTTATGGGAGCTTAAGTCATGCGATTCACAAATGTTGACATGCTGTTTGTTTATTGCTTCTTAAATGCCAAGCCCCTCCAGTAGAGATCTTCATAAATCATGCGTACACCGATGCAATCCGAAATATTAGTGAGCTCCCCTGTAAAGAATGTTGTGCGTAACATTCAACTTTTGAAGTAGTGATACCAAGTGTTATCCATCAGCACTGTGTTCTACTACATATCTAAGTAAAAAAGTTGGTTGTCTTCAAATATTTCTCCTTGAGGCGGAAAAACTTCGAGTATTCTCAAATGTACATCAACTTAAACACTCTGAAGGTTTCGATATATCAGAGTAAGGGGGACCTGCCAAGGCAATCGATTTCTCCGCAAAGCTGGAAGCCTTTTGCTCGGAAAAACTTTTTGAACACGTTGTTGTTGTCAGTGTAATCAACTACACTTATTAGAATGGATGCGGGGGAGCGCGGGGTAAACAAATGTACATGGGAATCCGATAGCATACGTTTGATGATTGGTCAACAACTTATTTAAGCACTACGTGTTATTTACGAATATTTCCAGGACGCCCCCCAACTTTTAAAAAATGCAAGCAGGCTTAACCCCAAAGTTTAAACTCTGGCGTCTAAACCTATATAAAATAGTTGCAAAAATTACACAATATTGAAAATAAATGTCTCTTGGCTTTTACCAGAGAATAATTAATCCGAGCATTTGCGCGACATTAGTCCGAGCATTGGCTCGAGAATTGTCAAAGATACTCGTGAAAATTCTCGGACCTTTTTTTTTTTTTTTCTTTGGCGCCCCGCAAATCAAAAGTACATCCACTAAAAGGCAAATGACAAACTCAACAAAATTTTAGGGGAACTTATAGTATAGTTGTATTTTCTCTCGAAGAATCGACTTAGGTTATAAAAAAGGCACACCATTCAAAGGAAGGCATCACTCTAGCAACCTTTTTTCTTTTCTTTTTCATCCAATACTACTACAACTATTAATCAACCATGACTATTGACTACACTTGGTGGAAAGACGCTACAATTTACCAAATTTACCCAGCTACGTTTGCGAATGGGTTGAAAGAAAAGTATACTGGTGATGACAAGACATTCGATGGCGCTTGTGGTGACATTCCCGGTATCATTTCCAAATTGGACTACTTGAAGGATTTTGTTGATATCATTTGGCTCAGTCCTCAATATGATTCACCACAAGATGACATGGGCTACGATATTAGTGATTATCAGAACATCTATCATAGATACGGTACCTTGGAAGATATGCAAAAATTGATTGACGGTTGTCACGAACGTGGTATGAAAATCATTGCTGACTTGGTTATCAATCACACTTCATCAGAACACAAGTGGTTCAAAGAATCCAGATCATCCTTGGACAACCCAAAAAGAGACTGGTACATTTGGAAAAAGCCAAGGTATGACGAAAAAGGAAATAGATTACCACCAAACAACTGGTTGTCGTACTTTTCTGGATCTGCTTGGGAATACGATGAAGCCACTGATGAGTACTTTTTAAGGTTATTTGCCAGTACTCAACCAGATTTGAACTGGGAAAATGAAGAAACCAGGAATGCCATTTACGACACTGCTTTGAAGTTCTGGTTTGATCGTGGAATTGATGGATTCAGGATTGACACTGCTGGTATGTACTCCAAAGACCAAAGATTCCTTGATGCACCCATCGTTTACAAGGACCAGTATTATCAACCGCATGCTATGTACACCAACAATGGACCAAGAATTCACGAGTTCCACAAGGAAATGTTCAACAAGGTTACTTCCAAATATGATGCCATGACTGTGGGTGAGGTGGGCCACTGCTCTAGAGAAGAAGCTTTAAAATACGTCAGTGCATCTGAAAAAGAAATGAATATGATGTTTTTGTTTGATGTTGTCGATGTTGGATCAGACAAAGGGGATAGGTTTAGGTACGAAGGTTTTGACTTGAAAGATTTCAAACAAGCTGTTCAAAACCAATGTGATTTTACAGATGGAACAGATGCTTGGTCCACTGTTTTTATCGAAAACCACGATCAACCAAGAAGTATTACTAGATTTGGTGATAAAAAGTATCTAACCAAGAGTGGTAAATTGTTGTCACTTTTACAAACAACTTTAAGTGGTACATTGTTCATCTACCAGGGACAAGAAATCGGTATGACCAATTTGCCAAGAGAGTGGCCAATTGAAGACTACAAGGACATCAATACTATCAACTACTACAATACCTTCAAAGAGAAATATGGCTCAGACTCCGACTTTGCAGAAAAGGAAAAGAAACTTATGGATGTTATCAACTTGTTGGCTAGAGACAATGCTAGATCACCAATGCAATGGGATGACTCTAAATACGCAGGCTTTTCAGAGTATGAACCATGGACCAGAGTCAACACCAACTTCAAAGAGATCAATGTTGCCCAACAACTCAAAGATCCAAACTCATTGTTGAACTTTTGGAAGAAATCATTGAAATTAAGAAAAGAGTACAAAGATTTGTTGATTTATGGATCGTTCAAGATTTTGGATTTCGATAATGAACAAGTGTTTACTTACACAAAGAGCTTGCCTAATTCTGACTATCCAAAAGCTTATGTCGTGCTTAACTTTTCCAAGGAATCAGCCAAATTCAGTAAATTGATTGATGGAGACTTCAAGTTAATCAATGCTAACGTGGATAAATCAGAACTTGTTGAAGAAAGCTTGAGTCCATATGAGGGCCGTGTTTACATTGTTGATTAAACGAGTTTTCTAATCTTATAGCTATCTTAGAGTATAGATTGTCTTTTGAATAAACGCCAGTGGCAAAGCCATGTCAAAAGGTGGTCTTTGATAGGTGATTGTAAAAGCTAGTCCCTATGCACTTGATTTTGAAAAGCTGGTTTTGTGTAGTGACTTGGTAGCATCAAGTATCACTTCATATCTTTGATGGATTTTTCCAAGCAAAAACTTCTCTTCACAAGCAGCCTACAACACTATTCTACTATAATCAAATATGGCTGTTATCAATCAACCAAATAGTCAGATTAAACTTACCAATGTTTCACTCGTGAGAATGAAGAAGGGAAAAAAGAGGTTTGAAATTGCGTGTTACCAGAATAAAGTTCAGGATTGGAGGCTGAAGGTTGAAAAAGATCTCGATGAAGTCCTTCAGATTCCACAAGTCTTTATTAACGTTTCAAAAGGACAAGTTGCGAACAACGATGATCTACAAGCCGCTTTCAATACCACAAACCAAGATGCTATTATTCAAGAAATCCTAAATAAAGGTGAAATACAATTGAATGAAAAGGAACGGAATGCCAACTTGCAACAAAAACAAAATGAATTCTTGACAATTATATCAACAAAGTGTATAAACCCTAGATCGAAAAAGAGATATCCACCGTCAATGATCGAAAAGGCTTTGAACGAATTGAAATTCCACCTCAATCCGACAAAGACGACAAAGACACAAGCATTGGATGCAATCAAACTCTTGGTTGAAAAGCAAATAATACCAATTGCCAGGGCCCAAATGAAAATTAGAATATTGTTGACTAAAAAAGGGTATCAAAAAACATATGAAGAGGAAATTAAACCCAAGATTGATCATTTAGATGAACTTGAAAATAATGGCAAGCAATACGAAATCGTGGGTATTATTGACCCCATCAATTACAAGGCGCTTGTGGATTTGCTAGAAGGTAAAGACTTGAAGAACGAGGGATCTATAGAAGTTTTAGATATGTCGGCTACAAGGGACTAAATAAAGTGAAATACGGGCTTTTTACTGTGAGTCTATTTGTGTTTTAGATAGTCAACAACATTAAGCTTATACCAGCTGCTTGATAATCTATACCTCTAGCGCCTTTCTATTCTCTCCTGAACGGTAGCGTCAACATAACTTGTTGATGAGAAGAAGCAAAAAAAAAAATGAAAAAAAAAATTAAGATCGAAATATCTCATCCATACCAAGTTATTCGACTCGCAATGTCTATCGTATTACCAGCAGGAAGTGTTGACGGATTTAAGGCCGTTGGAAAATATTCAGCTCCAAATCGTCGTCCAATTGAACCAGTTGGTCGTTACTTTTTAGCTCATGCCTCAAGAACTCTTAGGGGCCACACTTGGTCTGAATTTGAAAAATTGGAAGCCGAGCGTAATGTCAAGGAAATCGAAACTAATGAGGATGAAGATTTGGGAGATGAAGAACAAAGTGAAGAGTTGTTGGAACACGATCCAAGAGAATGGAAAACTGCCGATTTATATGCTGTTTTGGGATTATCACACTTGAGATATAAAGCTAATGAAGACCAAATAAGAAGAGCACATAGAAAGCAAGTATTGAAACATCACCCGGACAAGAAATCTGCAAGTGGTGGATTAGAACATGATTCTTTCTTCAAGATTATTCAAAAGGCATTTGAGGTCATGTTGGATCCAACGAAGAGAAAGCAGTATGATTCTATTGACACCGAAAAGGATCCAAAGCCACCATCACCAAAGAGCAAATATGATTTCTTCGAAGTTTGGGGACCAATATTTGAAAGTGAAAGTAGATTTTCAACAAAGCAGCCAGTTCCACAATTGGGCGGTTTAGATGCCACCAAGGAAGAAGTTGACGCCTTTTATAACTTTTGGGGTAAATTTGACTCATGGAAGACATTTGAATTCAAGGATGAAGATGTTCCAGATGACACTGCTAACCGTGATCACAAACGTTATATTGAACGTAAAAATATTGCCTCAAGAAAGAAGTTCAAGCAAGAAGATAACAAGAGGTTGATTGATTTGGTAGAAAGAGCTCACAATGAAGATCCAAGAATTAAGTTGTTCAAAGAACAAGCTAAGAAAGAGAAGGCTGCAAAGAAGTGGGATAAAGAGGCTGGTTCACGTAAGGCAGCCGAGGAAGCTGCAGCTAAGAAAGCCGCTGAAGAAGCTGCTGCCCAGAAAGCAGCCGAAGAAGCTGCTTCCGCTAAAGCTAACTCAAAGAAGGCTAAAGAAGCAGCCAAAGCTGCCAAGAAGAAAAACAAGAGAAATGTTAGAGCTTCGGTTAAAGATGCGGACTACTTTGGCGATGCTAGCAAGTCTGCAGACATTGATGCAGATGTTGAATTGCTTCTTGAGAAATTTACTGATGTTCAATTGGGTGAAGTTGCATCGAAATTGAAAGACGCCGATGCTTCTAGCGTTAAAGCCACTTTTATTGAGACAGCTAAGGAGTTGGGCAATGGTGGTTCTTTAGATGCTAGCCACTTGAAATACTTTACTGCTTGAGTGTAGTATTTACGTTAACAACATTTATTTAAAGCTCAGCTATGTGAGTATTTTATAGAATGAGAAATCAAGAACTCTGAGTTTATCAATCTTCATCTGGTATATCTATTTTATGCTTCAAAGGAAGTGCTTTCATATGATAGTGCTCTTTCCTCTTTTCCTCAAACCTCTTGTGTCTTTCTTCAGCAGTCAAAGGTTTTTCTTCCTTCTCATCATTGTTCGCTTCATCGTTTGCTTGCGATTCATCCTTGACCACTTGACCACCATGAAGTGAGGAGCTGATATCATGTGGCAATTTGTCATACTCTCCTTCACCCAACTCAAATTCAGGGATCTCATCCTCGACCGATTTTGAGTTCGCACCACTTTCATCATCATCGTCATCTTTGTAATACTCTCCTTCTGGATTGAACCCTCCTTCGTATGGCGTTTTTGGTTCATCAATCTTCATGGTTGCGCTCTTTTCTTGCTCATTTTTGTAAATGTTCAATTCATCCCATTTTAAGTGCTCCGGTAATTGATCGTCTTCATCAATTCCTTGTTCCTTCTTCTTTTGGGCTATTTTGGCTCGTATCTCCTCTCCCTTGGAAGAGTCATCACGCAATTGTGCATTCAACTGAGTATTCTTTATAACCTCTTGCCTATCTAATTTATCTGGTAATGGGGGAGAATGAACACTGTCTTCACTTACTGATTTATTCCTTAATATTCCTCTGGGTTGGTGATCGGACATTGTATGAGTGTCTACTTATTTCGTGTGGGTGTCTACTTATGTCGTGTTGCTGGTATTTATTGTGTTGAATGACTTTCAGTGGTTCAAAATCTCAAGTATCCCACAAAAAGCAAGAGTGAGAGAAGTCTAGAAAAAGGTCGCTTGCGTCACGTGCCATATTTGCCTTTCGCTGTTTTTGTTTTTTTTTTTTCTATGTGCTGTGCTGTGTCAATTATGCAAAAAATGTCAATGAAATATTCGGTTTAGATCCGATTTGTGGTTGTTGAACTGAACGTCAAGTCTAAAAGACACTCCACCTACTCATCACAAAGGAACTCCTGCCATATTAAAAGCACTATTACATCAGAACAGATCTGGCTTTTCACCGTCAACTGGCAAATCAGCAACATCAAAAAATTTATAACTAATTACAAATCAACGCAAAATGGGTCAAGCATTTAGCTTTGCCAATATATTTGGCAAATTATGGGGTATGAATAAAGAGGTTAGAATTCTTATATTGGGTCTAGATGGTGCAGGGAAAACAACAATATTGTATCGATTGCAAATGGGAGAAGTGGTCACAACAAAACCAACAATAGGGTTCAATGTCGAGACCTTGAAATATAAAAACATCACATTAAATATTTGGGATCTAGGAGGACAAACGTCTATAAGGCCTTATTGGAGATGTTATTACAGCAATACATCAGCTATCATTTTCGTGGTAGACTCCACTGATAAGGACCGTATCGACACAGCTTGTAAGGAATTGCATACGATGTTGAAAGAAGAGGAGTTACAAGATAGCGCATTATTGGTGTTTGCAAATAAACAGGATCAGCCCGGGGCTATGTCTGCCGCTGAAGTATCCAATGCATTGAGTCTAACTGATTTGAAAGATAGGAGTTGGAGTATTGTTGCATCGAGTGCTATAAAGGGAGAAGGTTTGAACGAGGGATTAGATTGGTTGATGGATGTAATCAAGGATGAACAGTTGTGAAAGGGGTATATCTATACAAATTGTAAATAATTAAAAAAAAAAAAAAACAAAGATGAACTAGTGTGGATTAGTTCTGATCCTCCCTTTGTTTAACTCTTTCCAAGATGGTTTTGATCATCTCGTTACCGATTGCGTTAGCCTCTTGAAACATGGGTTGGAAAAATGCCTGGGTTTTTTCAAACTCATCCTTGTAGAGGGAAAAATTTCCAAACTTGATTATTTTGGCCCATGTTTCGGCAGCAAGGGTGAAATGCAAATCATCTTGTCTAAACGATGTATTGGTGGCAGCAACCTCTATACTTTCCTCTAGAAGCCCCGGTGTACAGAACACGTATTCTGTCACACCAAGGAATATCCTGAACAACGGAGTTGAACAAATTATGTGGTCGTATGGCACAATTCCCAAGTTGTACCAACTATCAGCAATTGCCAACAAAGAAAGATGGGAATTAGGTTGTTTCCCCTCGGGTGGTGTCTTATTCAAGGAGAATTTTTCCAAGATATTGTCGTCCAATAAAAGATCGTGATTGGTGATGTGCTTGAATACAAACTGCTTCACTTTTTGCAATCGATCATTCAACTCAGTTTTTTTACCCTGTATCATCAACGTAAATAGCTCAGTGGTGGATTTTGAGTATTGCAAAACTTGATCATGAGCTGATGGGTTTGTGATGGCTAAACCGGCATAAACGTGCCACTTGTTTGCAAAAATTCGAAGTGAGATGTTGATTTTGGCATTTTCAAGACCACCAATCCATTTGGGTGTTTCCCAAGGATATTGATTACAAGATTTCCAAGCAACACCCATGGACAAAAAGGCAGCATGTGTCACTGCTTGAGTATCTGCAGTAATTCGATCGTGCTCCTTAGCTGTTAACGTAACCACTTTTGATTTAAGACAGGAAACTAGACTCTTTACAAAATGCAAAGCAGCTTCATCGGTTCTGTGTGGGATCATCACCAATGGTTGACCAGTGGTATCCACTTTGGGACCATGTAGTGAATGTAAGGAGATAATGCTGTTGTCTGATGGCAAGTGTCTCTCAAATGCAGCTATTTCGGGTGATTTGCAAGATGTTTGACCACCAACTATAGCTCCATATTTGGTTGAGGGTCCATATAAGGAGACAATTTTGTCAATATTCTCAGCCTCTACACTGTATATTATATAATCAGCTTCTCGTGATACGAAATGGCCATTCTTTTTAACAGTAAACTTCTCATCTTTGTATGTTTGACTCAAGTAGTCATATTGTTCTTCACGATCACAACCAATTACTTTCCAACCAGCTTCACTGAATCTCCTGGCATAAAGAAGACCCATATCCCCAAGACCTATTATTCCAATTGTCTTTGACTTTTGCAACATTGCCTCTTCATGTTCCGACATTGCGTGTTGAAGTGATACTGGATTGTGTGTGTTCGTCGAAGTAGATCGCGAAAAATTTCCCTGCCCATACAAAGTTTCCACTGAAAGCCACCTTCTTCAAACCATCAATGTCAAAAGCATTCAGCGCTCCGGGTAAGGCACTTTTAGCTGGAGGATACTTAGTATTAGACCCCAATTATGGTGCATACGTGACAGCTTTGTCATCTCGTATGCATGCGGTTATTGAATCAAGTGAGAATGTAACTGAGGATTATTCCACCTTGCATGTGTTATCACCCCAATTCAAAGAAGGAGACTGGAAGTATAGAGTGAAGGGCCAAGAAATTGAAGAGGTTAACGGGAAAAACAATCAATTCTTAGAAGCTACGTTGAAGACTGTCCTAGCCTATACGGAACCATCGAACAAGTTCCATTCACGAGTGACTATATTTTCGGACTCAGGATACCATTCACAGAATAATACGACAAAAAAGGTATCAGGAAATGGCAAGAGATTGTTCTTATTCCACGAGTTGCCGATCACGGATGTCCCTAAAACAGGATTGGGATCGTCTGCAGGATTGGTTTCTGTCGTCACAGCTGCGTTGATGTCGTACTTTGAACCTGGTAGCGAGATGGCTACAGATCGTTTACACAATTTGGCACAGATCGCTCATTGCTTAGCGCAAAAAAAGATTGGATCTGGTTTTGATGTAGCAGCTGCAGTATATGGATCTATCAAATACCGTCGTTTCCAACCAAGTGTAGTGAACGACGTTCTTGCTGTTTTGGACACTGATACAATTCATTTTCCTCGAGCGGTGAAATCGGTTGTGAAGAAAGAATGGGAATTTGAGCACGTCAAATGTTCATTACCTCCAGGGGTACGATTGCTTATGGGAGATATAGAAGGCGGCTCTGAAACTCCCAAAATGGTGGCAAAAGTTTTACAGTGGAGAAAAGATAATCCTATCGAAAGTAAGCAAATATACGATCACTTGAATAAAGCCAACAATGACTTTATTGACGCATTGGAGAGACTCAACAAAGTTCAGAACGAGGACGCTTTATCCAGTCTATCTAAAGCGCTTGGTGAAATAAGACATGGTTTGAAACAGATGACAGAGAAAGCCAAAGTGCCGATCGAGCCACCAGTACAAACACAATTGTTGGATCGTATTGATCAATTGGATGGTTGTTTAGGTGGAGTTGTACCAGGTGCAGGAGGGTTTGATGCGATAGCTGTTGTTGTGCTCGCATCGAAAATTGACGCCATAAAACAGGCCACGGCAGACGCGCCTGAAGTCTACAACAATGTGCATTGGGTAGATCTACATGAAGAAGCAGATGGATTAAAATTGGAGAATGTGGAGGATTATGTAGGGCTTGTATGAAGAGAGATCTATTTGAGTGGGTTTTGAAGTGTCAGCTAGCGTGTTATATAATGTAAGCAAATTGCGACGTACAGTGTAGTGAAACGCACCTCCTTGTGGTGGGACAATGGTTAAGTTGCTAGCAAGATCTGATTGTTCAAATTTTTAAGAAATTTTGCAACCATTTGCTTACTAATGCATTAGAAACCTTCCTCGATGATAACATAGCATATTGTATTAAACGAGCTTTACATTTATTGGAATTTTTCCATATTTATCCTCTATTGTTAGTTTGCCACGTTCACACTTTAGATGTATCTTTAACAAACTCAGTCATAAGTGTACTAAATCGATGATATCATCACAAAATTGATTGTGAAAAAAAAAAATCAAACCTTGAACAGCGCAGCTCATCCCTTCTCTTTGCAACTTTGTCATGCCCACAGAACTTGAAGAATTGGTTGGGTTTCTACACTCACCGCAACCTGCTGTTGTTCAAATAGCATTGGATAACCTTGTTGGGTTCTCTACCGGTGCTCATCAACAAGTGTTTGCTTATGACAATCATGAAGCAATAAAAGATCTTAAAAAATTGAGTCAATCCAATAGTAAAACTTTGGTGAGACAATCTGTCACCATTCTTGCTAATTTATGCGATGACATAACTATGAGAAACTTAATTGTTGAAGATTTGGACTATTTGAAATTTTTAGTGTTCAAGATTGTCACTCTTGAAAACTCCAATGCTGACATCATGTGCATACTTTTGAATAATTTGGCCAAAAATGACGCCATAAACAAAGTATTTGAGTTTGAAGTTGAGTTAAATGATGCTCAAAAGCAAGCATTTAGTTCATCAAAGGCTATTGATTGTTTAATGGATTGTTTTGTCAAGGGGAATGATTACAAGTTGAATACACATGCAAATTTTGATTACCTTGCGTACTTTTTTGCTGACTTGTCGAGGTATCAGCAAGGACGTTCGTATTTCATTACTGAACAAGCCTATGATAATGTCGTGCCCATTTCGAAATTGCTTGTCTTTACTGAAAAATATGACGATAAAATTAGAAGAGAAGGTGTCGCATTCACCATCAAGAATGCGTTATTTGATACCAATGCCCACATGAGGTTATTAACCGATTCAAAAATTAACATACTACCGTTCTTACTTTTACCGTTGGCCGGCCCTGAAGAGATTGATGAAGAAGAAGTTTTCGACTTGCCTGATGAATTGCAATTGTTACCTCCAGATAAGACGAGGGAACCATTAACAAGTATTCAGTGTACTCATTTAGAATCTTTGCTTTTATTGTGCACAACTAAACCAGCTAGGGAATATTTCAGGGAGAAGCGAGTATACTCCATTATAAGAGAGTTGGATAAAGCAAGTCAAGACGAAAATGTGAGGGACTTGTGTAACAGGATTGTCCAATTGTTACAAAGAGATGAAGCTCCCGAATCAGCTGAAATCGAAGCAATGGAAAGTGACGAAGATGATGACAAAATAGTGGAGATTGTGTAGTAGTGATTATAGATTTAAATCTAAAAACAAAAAAGGAAATCAGGATTTGAGCACCAATTTACCATCAACCAACTTCAAATTCTGCTTTACGATAGCGATTATCCTCTGTTTGTTATCTGGATGTGCACTAACTCTGCTCTTTAAACCACCCAAAAGTTCCCTTGTTGTCAATGGATGGTCTTTGACAATCTTTAAAACATCGTCAACAGTGACTAACAAATTGTTTGGGCCTGCATCACGTAGGTCAGACAATGCACTCGTGTCAACCGGTGAGCCTGGAACAGACGAGGCCGCTGGTGATGGTTCCTTTTTCACTGTCACTGGTGACAGATTCTCCTCCAACCTTATTTTCTTTCTAGGAGATGACGGTTCTGGTGTGGAGCGTTTGGGGACATTTGGGTTCCACTCTCCTCGAGGTAAAGTCGAAAGAAATTCCTTTGGGGCTTTTAAAACAACGTACCCATCTGATATCAAAGACACCACAAACGATCTCACGTTTGATCTTTGTGCATCTTTTTTAAGAGTGTCTTCTGTTGGCTCCTCTTTAACTTTAACCCTTGATTCATCGTCGCTTTCTTCCTCACTTTCCAAATCCGATTTGGATAAATAAGGCAACATTCCTTGTTCGTCGTCCCCGTCGCTGTCGTAAATTCCTCCCTCCCTTTTGTTCAAAACTTTTCTCAATTTTTTCCCTTCTTTATCCACTTTTCTTGATTTTTCAGTTTCAAACAAATCATCTAGATCATAATCCTCATCGTCTTCATTTTCAGCATTGAATGCTGAAGCCTTCAACATGTCCTTTTTTATTTTCTTTTCCGACATTTTATTCTCCTCTTCATCTCCATCCATAATAGGAGCTTCTTCGTCGTCGGCAAACTCCTCCTCAAAATCCAAATCGTCATGATCAGAATCTCTTTCCTCAACTGATCGCGAATCGCCTCCCATTACCGTCCTCATACGTCTGTTCTGCGCACCTCCATTGCTGATGACTCTACCATTTGCTGAAGGCGAGTTGTTTCGAAATCTTTGATCAGGTGAACCTTCCGCAATCGAGTCATTCTCCATATGTTTCATCAACCATCTGGGAACACTTGAGTTTCTTTCCATCTTGGCCTCAGCTTCCTCAAGTGTTAACGTGGCATATCTGTTTCTAGGAGTAAACCTATAAACTTTTTCTGCAGGTATCATTTTGAAGCCATCCTTGTCAAAAACAAACAATACGTGTTGCAGTTCCGTCGACCCAGCCTCATAATTTCCGACGTAAACATTTTTCCCCGTGTAATCTTCAATTACCCAAGGATAATGCTCTTCGTATCGTAATTTCCTCTTTGCTTCGTCCATTAGATTGATCTGCTTAGTCTTTCGTTTGAATAGTTTCTTCTTGTTCTTTCGAGCGCCACCATCAGGAGCCACTTGTGACAAATCAGCCTGGCTCTTGTTGTTAAACTTGGTATCTTCTGTGGTGGTATTTGGGGCTGCACCCTGAGCCGAGCTCGATGCTTCTAAATCCCCCTCAGCTTCACGTTGAAGTCTTTCTTTATCGGCTTCCTCCTTCTCCTTTCTTCGTTGATCTAACTCCTGACGAGTAAGGTGAAATTGCATATTTCTGGGATCCTTCCGATGAAGTCTCACAGGTTTTTCAAAATCCTTCACAATGTCCACATCTTGTTTGGTGGCAAATTTCATTAAGTGGATTCTAACATCCTCGATTTCTTCGGGACCGCATGACTTTAAAGGTATCGTTTGCCATTCCTCCGATTTTGATGGCGACGGAGATCCGTTCTTGGTTAATGTGTTGTTTGTGTTCTCATTCTTAACAGTTACTTCTTTCTTGACTTGAGAATCTGGTTGGCTCATTAACAAAGTTGATGGGTGTTGTTCAAGTAATAGTCCATGGGAGGAATCCAATGTGTTAACATTTTTCTTCTCTGTTCTTGATTTTTTCTCCTTCGCATTGCACTACGAACACATTGATGAAGGTAAGTACTGTTTGTAACAATCTCTCTCGAAATGAAGCACACACGCGGGTGCTGCAAAAGTAACCCCTTCATCTTTAGAAAATATCCTGGGTGCACTGGAGGGCTCTCAATTTTTGTACATAGCATAGTTGACGATTGACAAGTAGTTGACGACTGAATGCCTTCACCTTTTCATCACTCAAGGCAAAAGTAAATGGTTACGAGCCTAATCACATAGGAATTTGTCTTCCACAATCGTGTCAAATTTCATAGTACATGGTTACACCTGCTGAGTTGTTGTTTCTTCCGCCCCACGTGTGGGTTGAAACCTTTTGCAATTATTTTTTCCCATACCATTGTGATTGAACTGATATAAAAAGTAGAGCAAATTCCCAACCATGATGAGAGGAGTTTGTGATGTATATAGCAGCATAACGAGCTAAAAGCAATGGTTTCCTTTTCAAAGGTTTTGCATTCGAACTTTTTGCTTGTGAGTCAATCTATATTTCAAGATGTCGCAACTCCTCAACAAGCTGCTACAGATCAATATTCAGTTATCAATTTCCTCGGCGGATCAGCGCCTTACAAACAAGGATCCAGGTACGGAATTAGTACTGACAATCCGGATAAGTGCACAGTAGAACATGTCCAAATGATCTCACGACATGGAGAGAGATTTCCTTCAAAAAGTGATGGAGCTTATTTCGACACTGTGATGGATGCTTTCAAAAGTTACGATAAGGAGTTCAGAGGCGACTTGTCGTTTTTAAATAATTATGAGTATTTCGTGACAAATAAAGAGTATTACGAGAAGGAAACGAGTCCAACGAATTCTGAGGGCACATTTGCTGGTACAACAACTGCACTTCGACATGGGGCATATTTTAGACAACGGTATCAAGGTTTGTTTGATGGCGGCAATTTCACTGTGTTTACTACCAATTCTGGAAGATGTTATCAAACTGCAAACTATTTTGCCCGAGGATTCTTGGGTGATGAATACTCGGAAGATCATGTGGAGTATGTCGTCATTGACGAGGACCCAAAAATGGGTGCCAATTCATTGACACCACGGTACGCGTGCAAGAATTTAGACGATATCAATAACGACGAAATAGTTGATCAATTTGACAAGAGCTATCTACAAGACATATTGCACAGATGGCAACAGCAAAATCCAGGGTTGAATTTGACTACTGCCCAAGTATCTTCCTTATTCTTGTGGTGTGCTTTTGAAATCAATGTGAGAGGATCGTCACCATTCTGTTCCCTATTCACTAACGAGGAGTTTATAAAGAGTGGCTACAGAAATGACTTGACAAATTATTACTCCATCGGACAAGGTAACAATTTGAGCACAACAGTTGGTTCTCCCATGGTAGTAGCCTCATTAAGGCTACTTCTTGATGAGGCAGCCGCAAACAAAATATGGGTTATGTTCACTCATGACACAGATATGGAGTTTTACTTATCATCGATGGGGTTAATCAACCCGGAAAAGAATTTACCCGTTGATCATGTCCCATTCCCTAATCCATACAATGCAGCACAGATGTTTCCTCAAGGGGGTAGAACTTATTTGGAAAAATTGAAATGTGACGACAAAATGTACGTTCGGTTCATTATGAATGATGCAGTTGTACCTTTCCCCAACTGCAACAATGGAGTTGACTTTTCCTGCCCTTTGGATCAATTTGTCGATATTGTGAAGTCAAGACTAGATGGTGTAGACTATTCAAAACAATGTGGTAATTCAGGTCCATCGAATTTGACATTCTTTTGGGATTACAAGGAGGTGCAGTATGATGCTCCATTGATCGATCAGTAGAGTTAAATCACTAGATTGATTAAAGACAATAGATAAGCATTACACACAAGACAATACATTTTAAAGACGTTCTAATAGGAGTATTATATATCCTCATTAGGTATCAGTTTCCTCTTTGTTTACCTCCCATGGCTTTTTTCTTTGAGCTGCCCTCGGTTCTGATCCTTGATCGGTTAGAACCACTGAGGGGATTTCTTTTATCCCAGGCACGGGTTTACCCGACATTATCAATTCCACCAAATTCTGGTAATTGGATGAATAAGGCGGATCTTCAGTACCGAGGGCATCGTCTACTTGGCCATCATCCTTGTGATTATCTAATTCATCAATTTTAGCACTCTTTTCATACTTATCACCATTGTGTATCTTCCATTCTTCAAAATCGTCCAAGTTTAGTATGTGACCAGTCTTTTGACAAAAGAAAAACAGCTTGGCTTGATTTGTTAATTGTGTCTTATCAAGATAAGGGATTGATATTTGCAGCGGATCTTGTTCTTTGATATTTGAAAGATAAGATTCTAAGATCTCTTTTAGTCCTTCTTGAAAGTCTTTATCTGAATCCCAGTCATAGTTTAAGTATTCCTTGTAGACTTCCTCTTGTGTGTTCAACGACATATCTGATGTTTTAGTGGATTCATTGTAAAACGCATCAACCAAACTCCGCAAAAAAAATGTGATTTCAGAAATTTTTCAAAATGCACTTTCTCCATTAAGTCAACGGCAAATGGTTACTTTATCTGGAATAATTGCGTTGGCAATTGTACTCCGAATAGGATTCTTCTTATTTGGATTGTATCAAGATGAGCATATGCCAGTAAAATATACCGACATTGACTACTTGGTGTTTTCTGATGCCTCACGTTATGTTTTCCAAGGACAATCGCCATATCTTCGAGAAACTTACCGGTATACACCGTTACTAGCAATGATGCTCACACCAAACAATTGGGGGCCCGCTTGGTGTAGCTTTGGGAAGGTATTGTTCATGATGGGTGATTTAGTGACTGGAGTTTTGATTGCGAAATTGTTAGCCAAGGATAAAACTTTATCAAAGTCCAAGTGGCTCATTTTGTCATCACTATGGCTTTTAAACCCCATGGTTATTACAATAAGTACACGTGGATCTTCGGAGAGTATCTTGACGGTTCTAATTATGCTTTCGTTGTACTACTTGATTGAATATGGAAACATTTTAGCATCGGCATTTTGGCTCGGGTTGGCAATTCATTTCAAGATATATCCGATAATCTACTTACCAAGCATTTTGTTCTACTTGACAAATAGCTCACAACCGATTGTTAATTACCCCGTGATCAAATTGGTTAATGTCCGGAATATCAAGTATGCTACCTATACTATTGCTACATTGTTGTTGTTCAATGGATTGATGTACTTGCTATATGGACAAGAGTTTCTTGATCATTCGTACTTATACCACATTGTAAGAATTGATCATAGACACAATTTTTCAGTCTATAATATGGTATTATACTACAAATCAGCATTGACTACCGCCTCATCTAGTACCGATATCGAGACGTTAGCATTTATTCCACAACTTTTGCTATCAGGCGTCATAATCCCCTTGATATTCGCCAAGAAGGATTTGCTTTCATGCTTATTTATACAGACATTCACATTTGTCACGTTCAACAAGGTCATTACATCGCAGTATTTTATTTGGTTTTTGATCTTTCTTCCTCATTTCTTATCCAAGTCGAATCTACTTCATACTAGACGCTTCCATGGGATATTTGTGTTGACGCTTTGGATTGTTTCGCAAGGGTGTTGGCTTTACAATGCTTATCGCTTGGAGTTTTTGGGAGAGAATACACTTGATTATGCATTGTTCAACTCATCATTATTCTTCTTTTTGAGTAACTGTATATGCATTGGTGAGTTTATTAAAAGTTTATAGAGTACGAGAGAAAGATACATTAGGAGTAATTTGGTAGAGCGCAAAAAAAAACGTACATCGTAGAATTTTTTAGAAATCCGAATCATCAGCAGATAAAGTCCTCTATATCAACAGGTACACCCCCCCACCCCCCTCCAATTCGTCCTACAATTATGTCACGTATGGAATTATACTCTCCTGAAGGTCTTAGAATAGATGGAAGAAGATGGAATGAGCTACGCCGATTCGAATGTCGTGTCAATACCCATCCAAACTCATCAGATGGCTCATCGTATGTCGAACAAGGAAACACAAAAGTTATATGTACAGTCCAAGGTCCTACTGAGCCCATAAGCAGAGCTCAAATGAATCAAGACAAGGCGAATTTAGAGGTTAATTTAACCATTGCCAATTTTTCGACATTTGAGAGAAAGAAGCGATCGAAATCTGAAAAACGAATGGTTGAATTGAGAACCACCCTTGAACGAACGTTTGAACAACTGGTTTTGTTACATTTATATCCAAGAACAAACATAACGATAAATGTCCAAGTATTGAGTCAAGATGGGGGCATGCTTGCGGCAATCACCAATGCGATAACGTTGGCAATAATCGACGCTGGTATTGCCATGTATGATTATGTGAGTAGTGTCAGTTGTGGATTAATTGATCAATCACCATTACTAGATTTGAATAATTTGGAAGAATCTGATGTCAGTGCCATAACTGTTGGGGTGATTGGTAAAGGTGAAAAATTGGCATTGTTGTTGTTGGAAGATAAGATGCCATTGGATAGTTTAGAAAAAGTGTTGAGTATTGGAATTGCTGGGAGTCATAGGATAAAAGATTTGATGGACATGGAAGTAAGGAAACATGGCAATGCAAGAGCATCCAAATTGGTAAAGTAAAAAATTAGATAAGTGAATACATATTTTAAAATTTTGCATCATCAGCTTTATCTATGACTTGTAAGTAGTAGTAATAGAAGGCAATGATATGGAAATGTCCTTCAAATACTAACCGCTCATCAACTGAATGAATACCACTTTTGCTATTAGGCAAACCAGGCTGGTATCGATAGATGTTTCTACTCAAGTCCCAATATGATTTAGTATCGGTGTTTCCCGTAGATAAGAATGGTGCCACGACGAATGTATCATTCAGCTTGGGGAACACCAAGTCTTCATACAAGTATCGTAATGCACCACCAAACAAATTCCAACTTTCGCCATTAATAGGAGACACAGGTGCTGGTTCCAATGGCTCAACTAGTGAGTAATTAAAATATCCTTGATTTGTTGGTTTAATCACTTGTTCCCCATTCAAGATGAGACCAAGGTTGAATTTTTGGGCAATGGCTTTAATATGGAATTGATACTTGTCAATGACATCCTGTACTGATTCTTCAACTGAGATTCTTGAGTTGACCAACATCGATACATGTTCAGGCAACGCATTTGACTTGACTCCACCTTCAACAACATCGATAGCTTGGGAAGTGGTGATCAAATATTTTGTATCCAAGTTTGCATCCAAGTATTCGACAACTTTCTTGTTTGCATTGGCATCAACTTGAGCTTTCAAGATATTGCGTCTTATATCTGGGTTCAAAGTGGGGCTATGTTCAGCTAAACAAAAGAGCTCACCCATTATTGGATTAACTTGAGTGAGTAGGGGCAGAAATGCATCGTTTTCAATCTCAGTAATCAATTGAGCCATGATTCCAATTGATGTGTGTTTTGGAGGTACGCTTGAATGACCACCAGGTGTATACAATTCAATCACAGAGTCCAAGTATCCTTTTTCACCAGTTGCTGGTAAGATCAATTTCAATCCTTCAACCTCTTCAAATGATTCGTTCCCCTCATCAATGATTTGCAAGATGGAATCGGGCCCATACCGAGCTAGGAGATGCTTGGCAATCTCAGCCGCTCCAGTTCCTGCGCTTTCTTCATCGTAACCAAATGCCAAAATAATTGTTCTTTTTGGGTGAAACTCCTTGTTCTGTAATAGTAACTCAATGGTAGAGAGGAGTCCGATTAGCAAGTTTTTACAATCAGACACACCTCTTCCATAAAGATATTTCCCATCGTATCCACCTTTAAACGGAGGATAAGTCCATTGATCAACAGTGGCTTTTTGAACAGGCACAACATCTTGATGAGCAGCCAATATAATGGGTTTCTTATCGTCATGCTTTCCTTTCCAAGTGTACACCAATCCCAAATGATTAATCTTCTCAACTTGTAAATGTTTATGCACCAAGGGGTACGTTTTTTCCAAGTACTTGTGAAACTTGAGAAATGGTTTCCATCTGGGTTCCAATTTGAGCAATTCTTTCAAGGTAGTTGTTGAATTTGGAGTCAACATGTCATCATACACTTCAGTAGGGACTTGAATTGCTCCTAGTAACCGATCACGTTCTTGTTTGTGGAATTTATCTTCATGGAGAATATTTTTGAGTGTTTTGGGGTTGTTGATATCTTCAATGGGATTGATTTTGGGAACAAGGGGACAAAGACCATCAGGATTATCTGGTTGCCCACCTAGGGTGAACCAATAATTGAAGAATGTAGGTGATAAGTAGGTGCTAAGGATGCAAAGTGAACAGAATGTGACAATACCCCAAGTGCGGAGTAATCGTTTCCACTCGCTTGTTTCGGAAGCTACTCTTCTGTGGATTGGCAATTGTGACTTTTCATTCATTTCAGAACTACTTTGGTTTGAGATATAGTTGTGGATCTGAATGGAGCGTGAAATTTTGGTTTCGACGCGCAATTTAAATAAATTCCGCAAGACAGTGTGATAGGCACGAGAAGTAGATTATCTAATATAGTCTAAAAGCGTATTTAGTTTTAAAGTATCTCTAAATCTAATGTCAATGGTGACTAATACACCAACATCGCATCTCTCTACAATGCTCCTTTGCCTTGTCTTGAATTAATCAACCCAACACTCCAGAAAAAGTACAATTGATCATTCAATGCCTTTTCTTTAGCATATTTCACCAATGGATCCGAAATATCACCTTTGACAGCAAATCCATGGCTAGTGTTTGAAAACAAAGTAAGTTCGTATCTAACGCCATCCAATTTAGCCAATTCATCTTCAGTTTGTCTCCTTAAATCAGTAGTGAAGATAGGATCAGTTTCAGCAGCCGAGATAATAAGTGGCTTTTTAATGGCTTTCACTTCGTCGATGGTGACGAATGAAGGGTGGGCAATTGCACCAGCATCCAATGGTCTTGATTGAGTCAAGTTTCTAATCACGTATTTGGCACCGAAACAGTATCCAATAGCACCAAGAAAATTTGGTTTAAGTTCACTCTTGACTTTATCCAAAAAGCCATTGACAATTGGTTCCGTGATTTCCAAAGTATGATTCTTTTTCCAGGCTTGAAGGTCACCGTTTGGTTTAACAGGATCTCCTTTCAAAATATCTGGAATCAAGACTTTGTAACCATTTTTGGCAATTGTATCAGCAATAAGCAACACATTGTTGAAATGGTTACCATAGACATCAGTTAAAATGACAATAATTTTGTCATTTGACTCTTCACCAACCGTATAAGTATCAATTCCAAAGAGTTCCTTGAATGTTCCAATTGGTTTACCTTCGTGGAAGTTGGCTTCAGTACAACATTGACCTGGTGGATTGGATGCCATTGTTTGTATGTAATTCTGATTAATGCAATGAGGGAAGATAAATGGTGGATCTGATTGGTAAAATTGGAAAAGAAAACTATGGGAAATGCCAATTGAATTTATATATATATATATATGTAAGCGGGAGAAGATCGAAAGAAGGCGATGAAGCGGAAAGTGGATATTGTGATTACAAGACACGACCACACATTATGGCTTTAACTCGGTTTTATTTTTAACTCCGAGTTCGTTACTCGAATTGGGAAAAATAAAGTCCGATGCTACGTAGAAGTCATAAGCAAGACAGTTCACAGAAGTGAAGAAATCGTATTGTACCTTACGTGGGTTTTGGTAATCCAAAGAACGGGTTAGTTGTCAGAAATTTAACTTTAAATGATGATATGATGTCATCTACTAAAAGGTTGTATTTAAAAGGAGCTTGTCGTGAGACTGTTTGTGGTGACAACAAATTAGGGCATATGGTAGCACAAATAGTCAGCTATCATGTGACATAAATTATAATCCGCACATTTCCTATTTAGGAAATAAATTGGTTATGAATTTTGACACATCAAAAAACAAGTTGATGATGATTATGATGGATAGAAAATGGCTTATGGGAGGAAGAGCCGTTAGAGATGCTAAAATTGTGCAACCACTTCACATATAAAAGTATGAGTTTTATGGCTTAAGTGTGTTTAGACCAATGCTCTCCATTCTGTCTCTCCTTCTACAAAGAGAATGTATTATTACACTACTACATCTATATCATTCAGTTAATAACAGGATGTTGTTGTAGTAGATTGGGTGTTGTATTGTGTTGTGTTGTGTTGTGTTGTGTGATGTGTGTTTGTGTGTTCTATTGCGTGTCCTTTTCAATTTATTTTTTTTTTTCAGAAAATCCACCAAAACCTATTTAGTACACACAACACACATTAAGTGAGTGAGAGAGATCAAAATTTATTACAGGCGTTAATTTTTCAACTAGCTGGGAGTCACCGAATTTCAAGAACCCATTGGCATCTACTTCCATTGAATATCTCATTGCTATTCACATTCCACCAGCTCCCTTACAGATTGTGTAAATAAGGCTCTTTTTCTACAACTATGTCGTACCGTGGTCCAAATCAGTTTCAAAATCAATTCAATACTCCACAACAGAACCCACATCAACCACCCCAAAACTTTGGTATTCCCCCAAGACAACCACATACTATTGGTCCCATAACCAATTCTAAATCGCTTGTGGAAAAATTTGAACACTATAGCAAGAAAATCGAAGATTTGATTGATGATAAATTTAAACCATTGAAGCCATATGTACCAGCAATTGGAAGGGCATTTTTAGTGGCTACTTTTTATGAGGATACCATGAGAATCTTTTCCCAATGGAATGAACAAGTTTATTATTTGCACAACTATAGACACTATTGGAGATGGTTTACAGTGGTATTTTTGGTGCAAAATATGATTGTTATGACCATTGCTTCAACATTGTTGATTGCTAGAAAAAAAATCAATATTGCCACTATTGCTTTAATCTGTGTCGTAATTGCTCAAGGTATCGTATATGGTTTGTTGTTTGATTCTCAATTTATCTTGAGAAACTTATCTGTTGTTGGTGGATTAGTTTTGGCTTTTTCCGATACAATTGTTAGAGATAAACGTTCATTGAACATGCCAGGTTTACCGATGTTGAATAATCACGACAACAAGAAATACTTTTTATTAGCAGGAAGACTTTTGTTGGTTCTTTTGTTTTTGGGATTTGTATTTTCATCGGAATGGGCATTAGGTAGAGTATTGATTATTATTGTTGGTATTGCTTCTTGTGCATCCATTATTGTTGGATACAAGACGAAATTTGCTGCTGCTGTCATGTTATCCTTGTTGTTTGTTTACAATGTAGTAACAAACCAATTTTGGCACTATGGAAGTCGTGATGCTAGAAGAGATTTCTTGAGATATGAATTCTTCCAAGTCTTGTCCATTGTTGGTGGATTATTGTTGGTTGTTAATGCTGGTGCTGGTGAGTTTTCCATTGACGAAAAGAAAAAGATCTACTAAAGAGAAGGAATTGAAAGCATATAGTGGAATGTAGATTAAAAAAGAAAAAGGTATACGAATCTTGTATGCATTGGGGTTTTCCCATCCACTGTAGAGTCTGCAAAACGATTCTGACTAAGCCATTGGAGAGAAAAAAATCATTGGCTGAATCAAAATAATGCCCACCATACTACACTCACCAGTGAAAGCTACACGCAACATGTCTGACAACACTGAGCAGCCTAAATGTCCAGTAGATCATTCTACAAGACAGTCCTGGCTTTCAAAGCTAACTACAGGCGCTGGTGGACCCAAGAAGGATTCCGAGCATACCCAAACAAACCCAATCTCATCTCAATCAACCACACAAGAGCCACAAGTATGTCCTGTCAACCATGATAGTCGGTCAACATGGCTAAATAAAGTATCAGTTAGCGTTAACACTCCAGATACAGCAGTTGAGATACCAAACCAGTCGCCAAGCACCACAACCACTTGCGATTCATCAACTATTTCAAACACATTACAAGACACAACCACATCCAACATCAGCTTACCCACTGAGCGAGAAATCAGTTCCATCCCCCGTACTTCATCTAATCAAAACTGGATCTACCCTAGTCAAAAGCAATTTTTCGAAGCCATGCAACGCAAAAATTGGAACCCCGATTCACAAGATATGAAAGTCATTGTTCCTATCCACAATTTGGTTAATGAACGAGCTTGGAAACATATCACCATGTGGGAAGGCTCTCATTACCAAGAAGCTATCAAACAATGTGGTGGTATTACCCTCACTTCATTCAAGGGCGATTCCAAAAAATTGACGCCAAGAGCATGGATAAAACTGTACATATGGCGCCAGCCACCGCCCTTTGATAGACATGATTGGACTATTAATCGATGCGGTAAAGAGATCGAATATGTTATTGATTTTTATAATGGTGATGATAACTCAGGACAAGTTTGGCTTGATGTTAGACCCAAATTGAATAGTATTGAAGGTGTCAAATTACGATTAGCTAAAGCATTTGGATTCAACTAAAAGATAAGCTGTTTTTTTTATACTCTAAATAAAAAGGATTATATACTACCTGTAAATATATACATAAAATGGAATGAAACAGAAAGTAGTCACACTAGAGCTTCCTCCATCTATCTTCTGCCCATAAATTGTCCACTTTGACCCAACTTTTGCATATTTTCACCAACTTGTACATTGGTTTCAAAATATTTGGCAACACATCTATCAAGACACAATGATTCTTGTTTGGTGATGTCACTTTCATTGTATGATTTATTTATACATTTGGCATGACATTGTGACACAAGGGCATTAAACATGCCGGTAACCATGTCTAATTCGGCTTCTGCGGCTTGTAATTTGGCCTGAGATGAGATTTGAGGGGCTGATCCACCGATTCCAAACATTGTATCTTAGAGACTCTTTAGTTTTGTAATAGAAGAGTTTGATTGTGAAGGGCAATATATCTTTCGAATTTTTTTTCTCTCTTCTTTGGATAATTTTTTTTTTTTTTTTCACTTGCTGCAATTTTTTGTTCTACATTTTGTCGTGCATGATATGCAAAAAGGATACACCTGTATGTGGATCAGAGAGGATAGGTACACACAAACTACATTCCGTAATCAATTGCATCCGAGTAAGGAACAATTGCAGCACATTTTAGTTGTGTCCTCTGAATGTATCCCTAATTCAGAAACCCTTCCCCTTCCCCGTTGAAACTTCAGAACAACACTAGCCTACCATTCACGCGACATAACCAAGGAAGATCTGGAAGATCGAATTTGTATATAGCACCCTCTCCCACTATCCACTTTGAACCCTCCAAAAGCCAAAGTAGTGGAAGTTTGAATCTTTTATAATCTAGCCCCACCGAGTCTTCCATTATAGACACACACCATTTTCGTTTCGCTTTTCTCTTGTCGTGTTTATTATAGCACAGCTTAAAGATTATGACTCGCAAGCGGCATGTTCTACTTGTACACCAAATCCCCTAGCGGACTTGGAAAACATTCAAATGCCCAACTTTTATTTTGAGATGCTCAAGAAAATACATGCAAAATAACAATTGTGGAACTGGTGTGAATTGGGCATCGGGACAATAATAGTGTAGGGCAAAATAGCCAACATGGAAAAGTTTAAATGAATCCAGAAGCCATTCAACAGGAAAACTCCTTGGATAATTTGCCCTTGATTCGTCAAATTCAAAGAAAAGTTTGTAGCCCCCATAGGTATATCAAATATATCGACCTCGTTCTCTCAATGTGACCAAATATTTCCTCGTACTGGGGTACAGTAACACATATCTTGACTATTTTCAATTACAAGAACACAGCAACACGCATTTTGTATAATGCATTTGTAACTTCCAAACTACGATTAAATAACACATCTGTGAAGCGTGCCATCAATTGCAGGTTGTCATCAAACATCATTGGGTATTCAATCACTTTCCGAACACAGTTAGAATAACCTTTGACTATAAAAAAAATGTGCACAAACATGTATAATAATAATGGCTCCCACCAAACCTTCCCAATATACACAAAGCAGCATTGATGTTGTAGTGCTCCAAAATCAAGCCCTCCACATCGGTATAGTCGTATATAACATTAGTCTTGTAATGTCTGGCGTCAATGCCGCGACCAAAAGATACAGAAAACTTGCCACAGAATTTAGCGTCAAATTGTCTCTTCCAATTCTAGGATTGTCGGTGATCTCCATGGTCAATGACAAACATCTTTTTGAACGCAGTCAATGTTACCACTTCACTGTTGTGATGACTAATTTTACTAAACCACATTCTGCCATAATTTTAGACAGTTCCCTCAGTAAAAGAAAATTAAGCAAAGGTATAATTGTTTCATTAAGTATTTCCAACAAGCAGTCTCTTATTTGGAGAGCTTCTACTAAAAGCTCGAGTGGTAAATCAGAAAGTGGCATCATGAGCAACAAGTAATGTCAGCACGTTTATCACAGATAAGTTGCGACAACCTATCTGTTTGCTTTTCTTACACTTCACCATGTAGGAAAGCTGTATGTGAAAACATGCATTTCGAAGTACATTTCTGGACAAAACAGACACACAGTGCGCGCTTTTTAGTATGGGTCGAAAACCCAAGTTCCCCAAAAAGTTTCCCACCAGTGAAGGGGAACGCTACACTCATTCAAAAGTCCCGGGGATTAACAAACTAAAGTCTTATGTTAGAGAACTTTTACTGCCTTGAATTATTATTTTTTGTGCAATTGACATTTTCGTATATTTGCAGTTTCCAAATATTTTGCAGTCAAGTTATTTGTTTGGAATAGTGGTTTTGTGACATATTCGTTTCGCTAAGGAAATCCGGAATAAGCTAAACAGAAATCGATCGCTACATTGCATTCTCAAACAAGAGAGACCTCATTGAAACACTGATCATCATGGCTATCCAATCTTTTATCCCGGAATACGCTATTCTCAATAAAGGCTTCCGCAATTGGCCAACTGGCTAGTAGATTGGTGTTGCCATGCACGTCGTTTTGATTCCAAATTTGGCCTATGTTATTTAAAGAGCAAAAGCATCCCAAGACAGGTTGGACAAATTGAAAGACTCGGACAGAGGGACCTCCACTAGCGACTCTCACTATGATACCTTCAGTGATACCAAAACTCCTGCCTATAACGACGACAATGTGATTAAATACAAACAAAATTGGATCAAGTCTATTATTCACCTCAAGCTGTAGACTTTGCCAACACTTTGAATTTTCAGTTTTGGTATAGTGTTCAGCTTGGCTCGTTGATGGGTGCCAGCTAGAACTTAGCCATCCTTCATCGTACCTTTTTTTAATAGCAACAAAGCTTTCTATTGTACTAAAAACACATACTCTATATTCTCATGAAGGGTTTCAACTCCTCTCACGTCATACAAGATTTTGTACACCCCACCATCTGACTAGAAAATCGTAAACAATAATGAATCAAGTTACAGCTTGCCTTCTTAGAGCCCCGCAAAAGTCAATTGGATAATTCCACCCCACAACATCTCATCGGTAGGTATCTTTTGTCTCAACTTGATCAAATCGTCCTTCTTTTCCGGGGCAATAATCACCAACCCTTGAGCCAACGTCAATGTCTTACCCATCATTGTTGTAGACCCAGCCAAGTGTGATATTCTTGCATTAACCAATTCCGGGTGCTCCATTATTCTGTCAACATAAGAGTCACTAATGGCATGATTTATGTCGTAATAGTATCGCATAAATCGCCACGTTTGCGTCTGAATATTCAATACGGCTATTCTCATTGTGTTTGTATTATTCGTCATTAACGGCAATCGACTCAATCTTGATACATCAAACTTATCTGATTTATATGGAATTTCATCAAAGAAACGTAAATGGTCTGACTTCACGCCGCCTAGGAAGAACAAGTAGTCACGCTCTTCGTTTTGGTAATACACACAAGTATGGTGACAACAACGTAATTCAGCTTCTTTCAATTCAGGACTGGCCACCATGTTTTCCTTAGTGTATAATGACCCATCATCATCAGCACCAGGCTCAAGGGGAATATTGAAATAATCATATGCATAAGTAGTAAACTTCTCCCACCTGCACGTATCGAACACAAATCGATAAAAATCAGCAAAGAACTGATTCCCCTCGGCACATCCACCTTGTACGATAAATGATCGTTTGTTGAAATATGCTTGCACTTCGGAAGGTTCCTCATAGCTGCTTGCAGCAAGACTGGGTGCAGTGCCAGTTCCGGGTCCACTTGGAATGCCACCACTTCCAGCGCCAGCAGCACCGACACCGCCGGCACCACTACTGCCAATATGGAATGACCCTGAACTGCCGCCAATACTTATATCAGGTGATCCACTTCTCCTAATCATTTCTGCTTGCACTTGGGTAAACGTCATCGGGTCATGTTTACCCACATCCAAAGCACACCCTTCGTCCAAACCTCTCAGATAATCAATCATATAAGAGGCAAAGTACCCTCTTGGACTAGGCCAACTCTCATCCTCGTCAAGTAAAATATCACAAGTGACAGGATTACTGCCCACTTTTGACACTAACGCATCGGGCAAGAACGTAAAATTTGAAATTGATAATGGTTCTTCTTTTGCCGTCAAATCAATCTTCAACAAGTCATTGCTAGCTTTGAAATGTTGAATTCCGTTATCATCAGTCTTCTCATCAAGATAGAATCCACCAAAGACAAATACATTCACATTGGATAATATGTTGCTATCATTGAATAAAGGATTCGACGATCGTGTCCTAGTTTCAAAACATTCATCATCATCAGTTGATTCATTACCACTGCATCCATCCACCTCATCGTCATCTTCGACAATAGCCCCTTCATCATTCGCACCACCACTACTACCACCACGATGTCGGCGCCCAGAGCGAGACTTAGCTGCCTGTTCCAGTGAGTACGATCGAACAAATTCCAACACTTCTCTTTCATTTCTCTTTGGTGATTGTCTACCATCATCAGGCGGAGTAGAATGCCCACTTTTAGAACCGGTATCGCTACTTCGTCTTCCATGTTTATTTTGAAGTTGAAGGATTGGAGTTATTGGTCGATTTGAAACCGTTGGAGATACAATTGACGGATGAGGAGTTAACGTAGTTGGTGGTGATACAATGGAAGATGTTGTGGTGTTCAATGGGTTCAATGAAGTTATAGTTGTCGAATTAGATGGTAGTTCACCACCAGTGGCTGAATCTAAAGACGTTGAGCCAGCCATTGAAGTTGCAGATGGAGCAGATGCAGGATTCAAATGTGACGAAGTTCCAGTCGCATTCAACACTGGAGATACTGCCCTACTACTTGCACCAGACCGATTGTTTGTTGAGTTTGACCGGTGTTCGCGAACTTTTTGAGAATATGTGTTTTTTAAATTGGTTCGGTGGAATTTACTCTTTATTTTATCCATCTTTGATGAACTCGGAGAAGAAGTTGATGCTGATGAAGTCCGAGTGACAGCATCACTCAAAGACGAGTCGATGGAATGAGTAGTGACTATTCGTTGTAGACTTGGTGGTTGTTTCGACCGTAACATTTGTGATTCATCAAATTTGGTTTCTCGTTGCGGCAGTTGTCGATGATGTTGATCTCGGTCACAATCATCTTCATCACGTTTCGAATCTTGATGGTTTTTATCAAAGGTTGCCTTTCGCGTGTTGCTTCTTGTTACTGAAGCACTTGCTGATTGATCACTGGGACTTGACTTATGAGACGCATCAGAAAAAGCTGGTGGCAGTGACTGTCTTTGGTTCTCAAAAGGTCTACTAAACTCACCCCCAACACTAATTTTTTCTCCATGATCACTAGGGGGTTGATAAATATTAGAGCATATCCCCATTCCTATTCTACCGAGAGTGGTGCTTGCCTTGTTTGACTCAAGTCGAATTTTAATAAACTTCAAATTTGTCGAATCGAGAACGTATGCATCTTCATTCATGACGATTTTCTTATTTATAATCCACCGACCAATTTCGGGATGATATTTGACAGACAAATTCTGGATTTGAAATCCTCCATAGAAAAAGTAATGCTTGCTGGTGATTTGAGTTGATTGCATGGAAAGCAAATGACCAGGAAAGTGTTTAAGATTTGTTGTATTGACAAAAGTAACAGTTCCTCTAATGGCATTATAAGCAATAAAATGAGGGTTTGGATGCAAGAAGGGTGTTGTCAACATTTTGGAGTCAACGAATGGCGGCACTTTGTATGGGAAATGAACAGAAACTTTGTTGATGTCTACGTCCAGGGGGAGACCAACATGATGGAAGTTCGATGATTTTGTGCTAGTTAATCCACCAAATACATAAGTCAGATCACCAACAACAAATGAATTTTGGTAACAAAGTCTCGGTACATCTGACATTAATCGGAGTTGCTTTTTGTCAAGTCTTAATGGGCTGGGAATATTGTACGAGATTTTGGGAATGGTGATGTAACCAGAGTAAGCATTGATTTTTTCATCTTGACTCAGGATAAACTTTTCTCGTTTCTCCTTATGGTGTTCGGTTTCTTCGTCCGACGTATGGGAAGTCGATGCGCTTGAATCTTTTCTTCCATATGCTGAGTGTTCAATCTCATTCAAATGGCAAATTGGGTTGAATATGTATTGTACGTCGCCATGATCATTTTCCAATTCGATCTTTGTCGATTTTTCACTGGCTAAACCGTATCGAAGCAAACTGTATGGCACTGAATATCCATTAATCCATCCGTTGGTTTCATTACTCTCAGCTAGAAATTGTTCATCTTTCACTGTCGTGTCCAGCTTGTTATTAAGTCGTGGTAGACTTGTAGTTGACTCGAGGTCATTCAAGTCAATTGTAAATTGTTGTGTTGCATCATGCGGCTGGTAATTACCTGGAGTCTGGGTTGACGTATTAGGTGAAACGGGTATCGATTGTATCACATCCAGAAATTCTGGTCTTGTGAATGATTCCAAAGATGAGGTGCTATGTCTGGGTCGCTGAGTCATAGTTATGTGAGGACCTGAAAGGTTTAGTTTCTTCGGTGGAGATTTCATTTTCGTTCTCCGTTTTTTTTTTCTTTGCTCCTCCACACATTGATGTATGTAATTGATGATGAAAAGAGTTTTGCCACAGGGCAGTGGTTGAAGCTATATCATTTAAGAGGAAAGCGATGAAGTGATATTACTGCTGTTGTAGTTTTTGCTTAAAAGTGTTGGAGCATTAGCAAGAGCTTTAGCATATACGATAAAGCTCGGTCACGTGAGAAATGGAATTTGCAAATTTGCTTTTGGGTACCAACCCCTTATTCAGTAGGGTTCACACTACTAGCTACATAATGTCGTTGTCAAGATGTTGGAAGTACATTTAGAGTCCACTTATTCTAGCTGTCTGCACTTTGTGGGTATCATTTCGATGAGCAAGAGCAATCGAGAGAGTCAGGGCAGTACACTGTGTCTTTTTGGTTGTTTCAGCAGATGGGAAGGGGTGACTTAGGGGATAATTAATCTGAGCGATAGTTTCATCTAACAAAGATATAAATTGTTCCATAGCTTGCTAGTTGATTAGTGGTACCGTTTGGTTGGAGTGGTAGCTCCCGATTGAGTTTTATCTCCGAGGTACGCATTCTCTCTCCCTCCTTCACACAAAAGAATTAGTAACATCTCAAGAAAATAACTCTTTTTGACAGATCACCTTTAATCAAGAACGATACTAAAATTTACAACCCAACTGAGGAAGAAAGCTGTACAGTTATAGAGTTTACCGGATGTCTACGGAAAGTCATAGAAACATAATGGATGATGACAAGGTCGACGGTTTCACTTATGATCTTGAACAAATAGGACGCTTATCATTTCTTGAGAATATCACCTTACCCAGCCTACCGGGCTTACCTAATTTACCGAATCTACCTAATCTTCCAAACCTTTCAAATCTACCCAACTTATCGAGTCTACCCAACCTTCCGAATCTTGACAAATTCGATACTGGCTATTCAGATGTTATTGATTCCTTGACTGCCCTCATACATCAAGCTGTTACCTTACCTGACGACACTAGTGATGTGGAGGAGAATGAGGAGATGGACGATGTGGCTAATGCAGCGTCGGAAAGTAAAGTTGGTTTAGATGTCACGATGCTAAGTGAAATGATTAGTAGAGGACAAACCAACATAGCCAATTTGATTAAACAAATAATTCTGCGCAAAGAAGAAGAGGTTGAAGGGCAAAGCTCAAATGAGGTTATTGATGATACATTCTCAACGCGTGACGCTGAATTAGAGCGTCTTGGCGAGGAGAAAATACGGCGATTGACGGAGTTAGATACAATTGAGGACTTCAAGAAACAAGAGATTCTTCGAGCTAGAATCAAGTCTATTCAGGGATTGGATATCAGTCAAGAGTCGAAAAATAAATTGATGACGAAATTGATGATGGGAAATTATTATAGATTCATCAGTGCGCAACTCAAGGAGGAGCAACAGAAATTATCTCCGTTTGGTCTTCAAAAACTGGTGCTTGATGATGACTCGAAATATTTCAGTGATGGAACAGAGAGAACTATTGAGGGAATCCAAAGTATTGATAATCATATAAATGATGGTGATGAAGAGGAAGAGCGGGATGAATTTACTGATGAGGATGAAGTGGTTATCACCGAAAAAGACCTAATGCCAACATTTTTTGATGCAGCAAAGGAAATTCTAGGTTGCCGGCATTACCAACGGAACTGTAAATTGGAATGCCCTACTTGTCATGAGTGGTTTGGGTGCCCCTTTTGTCACGATGAAGCGATTAAAGATCACAAGATGATTCGTAATAAGGTGAAACACATCTTGTGTATGCATTGTCAAACACCGCAAGTACCCGATAATAATTACTGCATCAATTGTGAACAGGAATTGGCCAATTATTTCTGTAACAAATGTATTCTTTATGACAACGACGTCAACAAAGATATTTATCATTGTGACAAGTGTGGCATATGCCGTTTAGGTCTTGGTTTGGATAGGGACTATTTTCATTGTGATGTATGCAATATTTGTCTTTCAATTGATTTAAAGGACAAACACAAGTGTGTTTCCAATACCACCCATTGCAACTGTGCCATCTGTCACGAATATCTTTTCACCTCGGTCGAGAAAGTGGTGTTTATGAAATGTGGCCATTCTATCCATCAACATTGTTTCAAGGAGTTGACAAAACACTCGTATAAATGTCCATTATGTAAAAAAACAATCATCAATGTTGATCAACAATTTCGTATTTTGGATCAAGAGATTAGTCAAAGTCCAATGCCTTCACCATATAATGAATGGAGATGTATCATAAGTTGCAATGATTGCAAGGGGAAATCCAATGTCGCTTATCATGTGCTTGGCTTGAAGTGCAAATACTGCAAGAGTTTCAATACTAATCAACTACAGTTGAGGAAACCGGGTGAAGAAGTGGTGGAGATACTGCCAGACAACAATGGTGGTGAGCACGAGCATATTGTTGACTTTGATGCAAACATAATGAGGTTAGTTCAGACTAATCTAGAAAGTAATTTTGGAATTGATTTACAACAGTAAGTGGGGAGGGAAGGGGGAGGGGGGATAATGTAATAGAATAAATACGGTTAATGACGTGTTCGATGTAGATAGTATATGTTGTGTGACATTGTTGCGCAATAAGGTAGGTAAGTCGTGTGTTGGGATCGGACTTGAATTCCGTCTATGTCCGATCCGACCCGATTCTTATTTCACTATTTTTGGCAACAATCTATTCTTCTTTGTCACATGCCTAAAAACGCTGTTGCTGACATATGCACCAGAATCAAACTTTTGAATATTTCTAGAAAGGGACTTGCATATGTTTTTAGCACAATATGTAGTGTAAAAATAGTTATCCAAATGCAAGTCATGTTTTCTCTAATTTCGGGTCAATCGCAAAACTTTTCTGTTGAGTTCAGTTCCCCAAAAAAATAAGACTCAGTTTTTACTTTTTCGCAGTCAACCAACAGAAAACACACAAATAAAATTAAAGTTGGGAGCGGCCAACATAATAATCATAAACCCCAACGACTGTGATTGACTGCGACAAAGTAAGACAACTCTTGTATTTGTTGAAACTGATGGAAGAACCAAAGCTTCTTGGATGGAGGCAGTGTATGGAGCAGGCTATGAAACAGCCCATATGCAGAAAATTCAACAATAGTACACTATCTCCGTCGTTTAGAGCTCGTTCTTGGTACGACGGGTAAAAATATGCCAAAGATGGGGTTGTTTTGTATTAAACTTTTGAAGACTCTGAGAACAAATATTGTATCAGCGCTTGACTTTGTTAAGATAGAAATGTTCATGTGAATAGTCGTACCATCGATAACTTTTCCCTCTACAAACTTACTAGGTGTGCTGATCAACGCGAAGATCATCTTCTATAATCCACAACAATGACATAGTCCTCATCATTCTCTATTCTCCCAAATTGTTGAACGTCAATGTTTGTGTAACTTTTAAAGTGCTGTGCGTGGGTGGTGGGTGGG